>TARA_R110001606_G_scaffold83958_5_pt1 | contig 139587 bp, 121 predicted proteins | sample TARA_R110001606 | Tara Oceans TARA_R110001606 (sample SAMEA4398315) | marine metagenome | biome: Polar Biome; feature: [SRF] surface water layer (ENVO:00010504); material: water (ENVO:00002006), including particulate matter (ENVO:01000060) such as... | depth 5 m | reverse complement strand
GGGCCCGCCGCGGGTGTGGCCGGCCACGGCCAGGGCCAGGTCGTTGAACAACTGGCCGAGGCCGGATTTGACCAGAAAGGCGCCGAACAGAATAAACAGAATGATGTAGCTGGCGGACACGGCGATGGCGGTGCCAAGCAGGCCTTCGGTGATGAACACCAGGTGCGACATGATCTGCCGGCCGGTGGCCAGCACGATGTTCTCGTTGAGCTCGGGGTAGAACGACAGCTTGGCGTAGAAGCCGTAGATCAGAAAAATCGTGGCCAGCAGGGTCAGGCCCCAGCCGGTGACGCGGCGGGTGGCGTCCAGCACCATCAGAATGGCCACGGCGCCGACGATCATGTCGGTGGTGTTGACGCGCCCGCCGGAGGCGATCACCCGGTCCGCCACCACCAGCATATAAATGCCGATGCCAAAGGCGGTGGCGGCCAGCAGCAAGTCGAGCCAGGGCACCCGGTCACGGACGCCTTTTTTGGTGATCGGATAAAGAATAAAAGTGAGCGCCATCAGCGTGTAAAGGTGAATACTGCGCTGCGCCACGTCCACCAGCGGGCCGGAGAATGAAGTGTAAAGATGGAAGGCCGCCAGCAGGACGCAAACGGTGGTCACGAAGAGCACCGCCCAACGGGGCAGGGCATCGCGCACCACGCTTTCGCGGTCGTATTTTTCCAGGGCTTCCTTGATCGCTGGGTCGGTGTCCGGCGATGCCGGGGGCGGCGGCGTTAACTGGCTCATGGGCCTCTCCACACTGCAAAGAAACATCGCGCCACGGGGCGCAATGCCTTCAACGAATTGACAAAATGCCCGCGCCGCGCAGCAGGCCGGGCAATACTGTTAACAAGGGGGCATCACGGGTGGTGAACGTCAGAATCGGCGGCGCGCCCGGGCCGGTTAGCGCCAGTGTCCATCCCCGGTAACGCAGGCGGTAGTGCTCCGCGGCGGCGGCCTGAACATTGAGCGGGTCGACGGGCCGTTGAATGCCGCTCATCACCACCCAGCCGTTTTCCAGGCGTGTTTCCGTTCCCACCCGGGCGGGCACGCCGGCGCCGAAGGTCTTGAAGCGGGTTTCCACCAGCATCAGGCCGCCGTCCGGTTGAACCTGGAAGCGCTCTTGCCAGTCTTCCTTCTCCACCGAATGGGTCCACCGCAACACGAAGGTGGTGCCGGCGGCGCCGGGCAAGGCATAGCGAAGATGATCGCCTTGCAGCACCACCAGCCACGGCAGCGGCAACAGCGTGCCGGTGGCCCCCACGGTCACGATCAGCACCGGCCACCACCACCAGCCGCGAAGCTTGCGCATTGGCGCGTGAGTCGCTCAGACCTCAGTCGTTGCTGGCGTCATCCGTGCCTGCGCGGCCATCGTAGTAGGCCTTTGCGCCGGGGTGCAGCGGCACCACCAGGTTCTGGTCCATGCTGGCGGGATCGATGTCCTTGAGCGCGCCCACCGAGACCTTGTCGGACTGCAAGTAGTCGTCGAAGCGTTGCGTCAGTTCTTCCGCCACGCCGTCATCCATGGAGGCCGGCACGATCAGGATATTGCGGATCGCCACGGTGGTCACCGCGTTGTCCAGGCCGTAGCGCTCGGGTTTGTCCGCGGGGATCGTGTAGCTTTCGTAATACGGATAGGCCTCGAGCAATTTGTCGGCCACATCCCCATCGACGGGCACGAAGGTGACGTCGTTGGTCTGCATCAGGCCGGTGATGCTGGAGTTGGGCACGCCGGAGGTGAAGAAGGCCGCGTCCAGGTTGCCGTTGCTCATTTCGGTGACACTGTCGGCGTAGCCGGTGTGGCTGACCCGCGCCATATCCTCGTAGCTGAGCCCGGCGGACTCCAGCACTTTGCTGGCGCTCTGTTCCACGCCGGAACCCACCTTGCCCACGCCGATACGCTTGCCCGCCAGATCCGCGACGCCTTTGATGCCGCTTTCCTGGGTGGCGACGATCTGCACCACATTCGGGTACAGGCCCGCCAGGGTGGCGATGTCCGCCTTGTTGCCTTCGAACTGGTTCTTGCCGTTGATGGCGTCATAGGCCACATCGCTCATGACGATGGCAATGTGGTTCAGGCCATCCTGAATATTCTGGATGTTCTGCACTGACGCGCCGGTGGAGACCACCTGAACCCGGCCCACCTTGTCGCTGGCTTCGAAGATCGGTTTCAGGGCGCCGCCAATCGGGTAATAGGAGCCCGAGGTGCCGCCGGTGCCGAAGATCAGATCCACCTCCGATTGGCTGGCGTCGGCCTGGGACGATTCGGTGGCGGCGTTGTCGGCCGCGCTGCCGGTGCCGGCCTCGTTCTTGGCGGCGTCGTTGCCATTGTCACTGCAGCCGGAGAACAATACTCCGGACAACCCCAGCGCGGCGGCCAGTATCAGAGTGCGAGATATCATGGGTCTCTCCTGGTGAGGTATCGCTGTTGTTTGTTGCTGTTATTGAGATCCTGACGACAGCTTACGAGTGGTGATACCTCGATACTACGCCAGGAACGGGCTTTAAGACTAAAGTAGAACAGCGATAACGGTTTCACCGAGAACGGGTCTGATTTTTTTGACGCACTAAACGAAAGCACGGCGGTGCTCCGGTGGAAAGTGGCACGGCCCTGTTCTCGCCCCTTTATTGATCTCGCCTTTGTTGCGGCGTCAGCGCTGCCTGCGCATGCAGAATCAGGCGTAGCAGCCAGCCCGCCGGGGATTCGACAAGCGCCGTGGACGGGCGTGCCGTTTTGAGTGAGTCCAGTTTGATCAACAGCTCCTGCTGGTTTAACCAGGCTTCGACACTTTCAAGAGCCTCGCCGTCGTTTAGCATGCTTTCCAGATCAGAGCGCGGGGCGCGCCATTCAGGCTCCCGATTTTTTTCGTCTTTGTCGCTCATGGCCTGTTCCTGGAGTGTTCGTCCGAGATGCTCTGACCTGCCAGGGATTTTTGATCCGCCCAACGTCTTGTTTTTCATTATTCAGCCTGCGGGCAATGCAAACCGTTCAGCCCCTGGCTCAGAAGCGTTTGGTGCTCTTCCGATCCATCCACGGGAAGAAGCGTTCGCTTGTTGATCATCCACTGGCCATCATGCCGTTCGAGCTCCCAGCGATTGACCACGGCGCGATGAATCCGATAGCCCGTGGAGACACCATGGTTGGGTACATCGCGCGGCTCCCCTTCATGGTCCAGATGAACAATCATGAGATAAGAAGTGACCACGGCGGCATCGCCCCGCAGATCGATAAGCGGCAGGCCGGTGAAGTGAGCCAGCCCGCCGCGAATCGCTTCACCATGCTCAGGTCTTTGTATAAACGCCGCGATCTGTTCCGCGCCTCGGGCGCCATCCAGCGTCGGGCCGCGATCGAATACACCGCTCTCACGATAGACCGACCTTGTGTATCCGGCGGCGCCCGTATCGGCGCTTGGCGGGTGCGACGCGATCAGCTCGTGAATGGCAAGCTTATCCTCAACAACGCGCAGTCTTTGCGCCAGGTCGTGCAAGCAGTCGGTATTCATATTTCACCTCTCTTCACTTTTATTTGCGTTGAATGTCGTGGCGGAAGAGCGTCCGAAAGGGGCGGGCCGATGCGGAACCGGGCTGGTCAGATTGGGTTTCTTCTGTTGCGAGCGCATCCACCAGAGCTGCAAGACGGAGCCCAGCACAAAGAGGCCCAGCCAGGCCGCGAGTGCGCCGCGCACGAGGGGCGATTCCGGCCCGTCCGCTAGCGGGTGGGCAACGGGCAGCCGTGTCAGCGTTTCATTGATCCCGGGCACCAACAGCAGGAAGAAACTGAAGGCGAACGCGAACTGGGACAGATAGGGCCGTGCGCGCCCGAGCAGGGATAGTCGTGGAACAAGCAGCGCGCCGGTGATCGCGAGTAATGCCACGATGCCCAAGGCATGGCCGACATTGAAGCCGCCGGTGCTGGATAATCCGAACGAGGTGAACACGGAAACGACCATTCCGGCCAGATAAAACTTACCGGACGGAATGGCGCTGTCGATTTTGTGATGGCGGGCGTAGCTATACAGCCCCGCGGCGAACGTTATCACGCTGATCAGGGTATGGCCGGCGCCGAGGGCGGAAATGGGATGGGGCATAACGATGACTCCTGGTGTCAGTCGGGCTTGGCGGTTGAGGTACCGAGGGTTAAAATACAAACCAACTAGTTGGTCGGTTAAATGATCAAAAATAAGAGCCCTATAGTGCGGCGGCTCGTCGTAAAGACGATCAGGTAGAGACGATCAGGTAGGGACAGACAGTTGGCGAATGGCCGTGCGTGAAATCGCCTGGAACGACTCCGCGTCGTTCAGGGCCCGGGCGGTGAGCATGGCGCCGTGCACCATGGACATAAAGGTCTGCGCCTCGACCGAGGCCGTACCACTGAACCGGAACTGCCCGGTGGCCTGACCACGTTCCAGAACGGTGACGAGCCAGGCCGTCAGATCCTGGAAATAAGCACGAACCTGGTCCGCGATGTCCGGCGGAATCATCGGCAATTCGGCGGCCAGCATGGCGCAAATGCACATGGGCGATGTGCCCTCGCGGATGCATTCCGCCCAATAGTCGGTGTAGGCGGTCAGACGCGCCAGCGGGTCCTCGAAGTGTTGATCAAGAGCGACCAGGCCATCCCGGGTCTGCTCGCGGTGCCGTGCAACCACGGCCAGAACCAGATCCGCCTTGCTGGGAAAATGATGATGGATGCTGGGCTTGCCGATATGGACTCGTTTGGACACATCGGCGTAGCTGAAACCGTGGTAGCCACCGGCGGCAAGCAGTTGCTTGGTATGGTCCGCGATTTCGGTTGCCCGAGGGGAAAGCTCCGTGCTCATAAGTCCGTGCTCATAAAAGAGTGACGCGATGTGTGCTCAGTTCACGCAAAGCAACGTCACGAGCGCCGCTGCTTGCTGTATCCAAGGTGCCAATCTACTAGTTGGTCGGCTGGGTGTCAAAGAGAGAGATCAAAGGGGCATCCTCATATTTCTCACGCCCCCGATTCCGAGCGGTTGGCGCCTAGTCGAAGATGGAAGGGGACAGCAGGGTCGCTTTGGCCAGGTATTCGATATCGCCGGCGGCCATGCCCGCCGCCGAGAACCTCTCTTTCCAGTGGGTTTCCACGGTCCGGCAGATGGCATCGACGCATTCGCTGGCCTCGTTGGCGGCCAGGCCAAACCGCTGGGCCTGGCTGAGCGCGTTGTTGAGGCTGGCCGCGCGGCCCTGATCGCCGACGATCATGGCCAGGTCCGCGGAATAGCCCAGCCGTGGCAGGGGGCAGAGGTCGTAGGCTGGCGTTAGCTCAAGGGCGCGGCCGTCCCAGAAGCAGGCGTGGTTGCGGGCGTGGTCATCGGTGTTGCCAATCAGGATATTGAAGACCATGCGCCGGAACAGCTCACGGCCATCCCGTTCGAAATCCCGGGCGTACTTGCGCAGCAGGTCGGCCAGTTCCAGATAGCTGGCGTCGCCGGCGCGCACCGCGTACTCGTCCAGGTCCAGCAGCGTCATGGCGCTGAGCATATGGCGGCGGGTCAGGTTGCCCGCTGCGTCGGTTTCCCGGTCAAAGCGGCGCACCAGCAGAACATCCTTGCCCGAGACGTCGAGCACCCGGGTCTGCGCGACGCACAGGCCGGCTTTGGCGGCGAGCCGCATGGCGCCGCTTTCGGCGGCGATCATGTTGATGGTGTCCCTGCTGGAGCTGAACTTGGCGACCCAGTATTGCTTTCCCTGCCGGAACAGCACCTTGGGGCGGGCGCCGCCAATGCTGGTGCCGTGATTCAGCGCCGCATCCAGCTCTTCGCTCAGTTCCTCACCGCGTTCCATCTGTTCCGCCGCTTCCAGGGCGTCGGCAAGCGGGCTGACGCGCCTGGCGCGAGGGTCATAGGCGTCCGGGGTCTCGGTGGTGTCCAGCGCGCCAATACGATCAGAGCCGGCGCCGAGAAGATAATCGATTTCGCCGAGCTCGCCTTCGAGGCGGCTATCGGCCTGGCCGGTCGAATCGATTGTCTTGGCAATTTCTCTCTGGATGAGGCGCCGCCCCCAGGCGTCCGGCGCCGCGTCCCGTAAGGCCCCGCTCAGTTCGTTGTCGAGCACGAAAGGCTCGCCGGTCAGTTCGCCCAGAGGGCGGCCAGGGATGGAGAGGGGGATGGCGTCCCGGCGGGCGAGATAGCTTCTGCCGTAGCGGAACACATATTCGGTGCCATTCCAGGCCACCACGCCACACACCACGGGCTTGGTCTGCCCGGGCAGAAAGATCCAGATATAGGCCCTGTCAGAAATCATTGTCGATCTCGGTGGGTCGGATTCGTTTCCGGGCGCGGGCCGGTCGCGCTCGGGCAAGACCCGGGTCGGCGAGGAAGAGGCCGCCGGTTGGCGAACGGTTCGGCCCGGGCAGGGTGGCCAGCAGCGGCAGGTCAAGCAGCCAGAGAGCGGCCACCACCAGGCCGACGCCCACATTCGGGTCGCCTTTTTCCAAGGCGCTGACGTGGCGCCGGTCGACATCACCCAGCCTCTGCCCGAGGTCGGACTGGGACCAGCCCCTTTGCTTGCGCGCCTCGGTGATCAGCCGGCCGGTGTCGCGCAGGGCGTCACGGATCTGGGCTTTGCGCTGGATGGAGAAATCGACTTTCTTTGGCATTGGACATTAAACCGTACAAAAATTCAGTTTATGTACACTAATGAGTACATTTCGTTGAGTCAAGAATTGATTTCCTCAAAATGTACACATAAGGGTACATTTCGGTTCATTATGTGCGGTTTAGAGTACAAATAAGAAGTGGCAACATCGAATCGCGCGCTGGCCTTTAACCCGATACAGTCTCATGTCGACCGGGTCGATTCCGGGTGACGGCCCGACAACAAAAAGCCCGGCACCATGCCGGAGGCTAAGGAGAGAGAAAACGTGTTCAACCACATCATGATCGGTTCCAACGACATCGAGCGCTCCAAGCGCTTCTACGACGCGGTGCTGAGCGTGCTCGGCGCCGGTGAGCCGGTGCGTCACCAGACGGCGGCTGGCCATACCCGGCTGTTCTACCGGCACGAAGGCAACACCCTGGCGGTCACCCAGCCGATCAATGGCGAGGCGGCCTGCGGCGCCAACGGTGGCACCATTGGTTTCAAGTGCGGCTCGCCGGAGCAGGTGAAGGAGTTTCATGACGTGGCGGTGGCCCACGGTGGCAAGTCGGTTGAGGACCCGCCGGGCCTGCGCGAGAGCGACATGGGCGCCATGCACCTGAGCTACGTGCTGGACCCGGACGGCAACAAGCTGTGCGGGCTGTACCGCGTCAAATAGACGGCAACTGATTCCCGATGCCGTGGGGCGAGGCGCCCGCCTCGCCCACCCCGGGCACCTTGTCCGGCCTGCAAAGCGCTGCTCAAAACCGATCCGCCCGATAGGGCGCCATATCCACTTCCGCCGGCTCCCCGTCCATCATCTGCCCGAGCAATTTGCCGGTGATCGGCCCCATGGTGAAGCCCTGGTGCCCGTGCCCGAAGGCCAGCCACAGGCCGGGCAGGCCGGGGGCTGGGCCGATCACCGGTTTCATGTCAGGGGTGCAGGGGCGGGCGCCCATCCAGGGTTGCGGGTCGAGGCGCTCGCCAAGGGGAAACAGCGTTCGCGCCACGGCTTCGGCGGCGGCCAGTTGCTGGTAGCGGGGCGAAGCGTCGTGGCGCGCCAGTTCGGCGCCGGTGGTAAGGCGGATGCCGGCGCGCATCGGGGCGAGCAAATAGCCGGTTTCGGAGTCCATCAGCCAGTGGCGCAGGCGGGCGTTGTCGCGGGCGCCGTAATGCATGTGGTAGCCGCGTTTCACGAACAGCGGCACATGCAGGCCCTGCTGGGCAAGCCATGGCGCGGACCAGGGGCCCAGCGCCAGCACCACCTGCTCGGCACGGATCGTCTCGCCGCCGGCCGTTACCTGCCAGCCGCTGCCGTCGCGGGAGAGCGTTTCCAGGGGCGCCTGGATAAAGCGCCCGCCTCGTTGCTGGAAGTCCTCGGCGTAGGCGGCCACCAGGGCGCCGGGGTCGGTGGCGGTCCAGGGCTGGGTCCAGTGGAGGGCGCCGGCGAGGCCGGAGGCCAGGTCCGGTTCTTCTTCAGCGAGCGCAGCGTGGTCCAGCACGCGATGGGTGACGTCGTATTCGTCGGCGTCCTGCCGGGCCTGGCGGCATTCCGCGTCGAAGGCGGCAGCGGTGCGGAACACTTCCAGGTAGCCGTCCTGGCGGATCAGGTCCCCGGCGCCGGCGGCGTCGATCATCTCCGCGTGGGCGTCCCGCGCCCGGGTGATCAGAGCCGCGTACTCGGGAACGATGCGCGCATAGCGCTCCGGCGCCGAATTGCGCCAGTACTGGAACAGGGGCAGGGCGGCCCGGGCCATGCCGGAAGGCTGGTAGCGGATGTCGACGGCCCGGTTGGGCAGCACCCGGGTCAGCGTGGCCAGATCCCGGGGGAAGCGGTAAGGCCGCACCGCTTCACGCTGGATGATGCCGGCGTTGCCGAAGGAGGTCTCGCGGCCCGGTGCATTGCGATCCACCAGGGTGACGCGGTGGCCGCGCCGCAGCAGGTGCCAGGCGGCGCACACGCCGACCATGCCGGCGCCGAGTACCACTGTGTGTTTTGCCATGGAGCTCCTCTGCAGGCGCTTTCCGGAAAGGCGAACGCATCGGCGGCGATGCCGCGCCGCCCACGTTACCGTATCCTCGCACTTCGTCGTCGCGGGAGGAAACGGATTGAGTACAAGCTGCACCCACATCGTGCCGGTTCACACCGGCGATTACCCGGAAGACGAGGCCAAAGCGATGGAAGTTCTTGCCTGGTTTCAGGCGCGCAGCCTGGTGGAAACCGACCTGTCCGATTGCACCCTGGGTAAGCCCGGCTACCGGTTCACGCCGGAGATCGGACCCCTGTTTATCGAGGCGCCGGACCCGCGCAGCCAGGATCTGCTGACCCGCGGGCTGGAGCTGCACCATGGCGGGCGGACCGTTTTTCATCCCGCTGAAGGCGCGCAATTGAGCTTTATCTGCCCATCGTGCGGCCACGACCAGGGTTGGGATGCGCTAGAGTCCATCGGCGATTGGTACTCGCGCGTTGAGGACTGCCCGCGCTGCCCCGCCTGCGGCGCGCGCTATCATATCAATGAGTACGGTACCGATGCCGGCGGCACGGACACGCCCTGGGCATTCAGCAATCTGGGCATCACCTTCTGGAACGACCACGGCGGCGCCTTCCAGCCCGGGTTTCTGGAGGCCATGCGCGGGTTGTTCGGCACCGACATTCGCGTGGTGGAAGTGCACATCTGAGTGCGCCGGGCAAGGCGCTTCGGCGGGCGTTGTTGACAGCGCGCGGTGCTTTGGCCAGCTTTGGATCAACCGTTAAACCTTACTGACGGCAGTGAAATATGGCCTCTGCGAAACAAGATCACTTCAGCGCGCGATTGCTTCGTCCTGAAAAGCCTGGCGATGGCGGGCTCTGGGCGTTTGTGGTTCTGCCCAAAGCGGTCAGCGCGGCACTGCCCAGGCGCGGGCGCACCTCCGTGGAAGGCACCCTCAATGGCACGGGCTTCCGGGCCCTGCTTGAGCCGGATGGCCAGAAGAGCCATTGGCTCAGAATCGACCCGGCACTGCTGGATGCCGCCAACGCCACCGTTGGCGACGTCGCCGAGTTCGAGATCCGACCGCTGGCGCGGGAGCCGGAACCGGAGGTGCCCGCGGACCTGCGCGCGGCGTTGCAGGCGTCGCCACCGGCCCTGGCCACCTGGCAGGCCACCACCACCCTGGCTCGGGTGGACTGGATTCACTGGGTGGTCTCCGCCAAGCAGGCGAAGACCCGCGCCAAGCGCATCAGTGACGCCTGCGACAAGCTGGCCAGCGGCGAGAAGCGAGTGTGCTGTTTCGACCCGTCGGGGTTTTACAGCAAGGCACTCAGCGCACCCCGGGCGGCGGAATAAGACGAACCGCCGGCTCGGGCGGCGCGTCAGCGTGGTTGACGGGCCGCTTCCCCGGCGATCAATCGTGCGAACAACCTCGCCCGTTCTCGCCGCCGGCGTTTCGGTTCCAGGCTCGCTTCCAGGCACAAGGTGGCGTAGCCGTGCACCTGGCACCAGGCGGCCAGGCTCAGCGCTTCGACCCGTTCTTTTGCGGTGAGAGTGGCGACCACCTCCACCAGAGCCTGGAAAGCGGCGTTGCCGGCGGCGCCCGCGTCCGGGTAGTGGGAGATATCCACCAGTTCCCGGGAAAACATCAAGCGAAACTGCGCCGGCGCGTTCTGGGCAAAGGCGATGTACGCTTCGCCCGCCGCGGCCAGGGCCATCTCGCCGGCATGCCTTGCCGCAGCCCGCCGCACCTTCTTTTCCAGCTTTTCAAAGCCGGCCCGGGCCAGCTCGGCGAGCAACGCCTGTTTGTCGGCGAAGTGGTTGTAGGCGGCCTGGCGCGACAGGCCGGCGTGTTCGGAAAGTTGCCGCAACGACAATCCGGCGGCGCCGGTGCTTTCCAGCAGAGCTTCGGCGGCGGCGACCAGCGCCTGGCGCGCGTTGCCGTGGCGATGGCCCGGGCGTCGGGTGGGCGCGGCCATGGTGATTCCTTGGTGGGTAAGGCAATATTGACACTGTCAATATTAGTGATCATATTGGTGGTGTCAACGTGACAACGTCAATATAAAGCCAGGCCGGGGCTGTGCCGCCACCGTGAGCGGCGCGGCTGCGATCCAAGCGGGGAGATCGACCATGACGATTCTGATTTTCGGTTTGCTGATTTTTTTGGGCATGCATTGCGTGGGCCTGTTCGCCCCGGCATGGCGGCAACGCCGCGTGGCCAGGCTTGGTGTGGGCGCCTGGAAGGGGCTGTTCAGCCTGATCGCCCTGGCCGGGTTCGTGCTGATCATCTGGGGATTCCAACGGGCGCGTCTTGATCCGGTGTTGCTGTACGCGTCGCCGGCCTGGCTGGGCCATCTCAATGCGCTGTTCACCTTGGTTGGCTTTATTCTGTTGGCCGCCGCCTATGTGCCCGGCAATCGCCTCAAAGCAAAAATCGGCCACCCGATGGTTGCCGGGGTCAAGATCTGGGCGCTCGGCCATTTGCTGGCCGTCGGCTTCCTGCGCGACGTGCTGCTGTTCGGTGCGTTCCTGGCATGGGCCATTGCCGCCTTCGCCATTCTGCGCCGCCGTGACCGTGCCAGCGGCGTAACGTATCCGCCGGGCACGCTGAAGGGCGATGTAATCACGCTGGTGGTCGGCGTAGTGGCGTGGGGTCTGTTCGCGTTCTGGCTGCACGGGCCGTTGATTGGCGTTCGGCCGTTCGGCTAACCGGCCTCGCGCTGACACCCTTCGCGGGCGCCTTACTTTGGGTCTTTGCCGCCGCAGTGGGCTTGGCCATCGGGCCGCTGTTCCGATAATCGGGCTTCAAAGTCCGCCGCCAAGTCCGCCACCGTGAGCGTTTGAAAGCGTGCGATCAGCAACGCTTCGGCTTCGTCCAGGGTTTCCGCCAGGCGCGCGTCCACGGCCTGTTCGACCAGGCACTCCGGGTGTTCGGCGTGCGGACCAATGCTGAACAACGGCGGTTCGCCGATGGCGTGATACACATCCAGCAGGGTGATGGCCTCCAGGCCGCAGGTCAGTTGCCAGCCGCCACCGTGGCCTTTCTCCGAGCGCACATAACCCTGATCCCGCAGCCCGGCCATCATCCGGCGCACCACCACCGCATTGGTACCCAGCATTTTCGAGAGGGTCTCCGAAGTGGCCCGTTCCACGTGCCGGTCCAGATGTATCAGCACGTGGAGCATGCGGGAAAGGCGGCTGTCACGGGGCATGAAGTAGTCCTTGCGGGCAGAAAGGTGCTGGCGGAGAGAGTGGCTAATCTAGCAGCTTGCCGATTACGTAACAAATCAGGTTCCATGAGTTGACGGCGGTTGCCGTTACTCGTAACTTGTAATGATGCGTGAGTGCGAAACGCACATTGCGAGCGACGAGGCGAGGAGAGTCATGGTGTTCGATGTGATCATTGTCGGCGGCAGTTTCGCCGGGCAGGCGGCGGCGTTGCAGCTGGCCCGGGCGCGGCGGCGGGTGTTGCTGGTGGATGCGGAGCGTCCGCGCAACCGCTTTGCACGATCTTCCCACGGGTTTCTCGGTCAGGACGGCCAGCCGCCGGCGGCGATCATCGCCACCGCCGTTCGCCAGCTGGCGGCCTATCCGACAGTGACGCGCCTGGCCGGCGAAGCCGTGGCCGCGTTCGCGGACGAGCAGGGTTTCCGTGTCTCGTTTGCCGACGGCCGGCAAGAGAGTGGCCGCCGTTTGATTCTGGCCACCGGCGTGCGCGATAAGCTGCCCGAGTTGCCCGGCCTGGCGCCGCGCTGGGGCATCAGCGTTTTGCATTGCCCCTACTGCCATGGCTATGAGCTGGATCAGAGGCCGCTGGGCGTCCTGGCCAGCGGCGAATCGGCCATGCATCAAGCCCTGCTGGTGCCCGACTGGGGCCCCACCACGCTGTTCACCCAGGGCACTTTTACGCCCACGCCGGAACAGCGCGCGGCGTTGCAATCGCGGGACGTGGCGGTGGAGCACACGCCAGTGGTGGAATTGCTGGGCGCCGGGCCGGCGTTGGACGCGGTGCGTCTGAGCGATGGACGAAGCATTCCTATCAGCGGGTTGTTCCTGGCCCCGAGAACCGTTGCGGCCAGCGATCTGGCCGAACAACTGGGCTGTGCGTTCAAGGATGGCCCCACCGGGCCACTCATCGAGGTGGACGCCATGCAGGCCACCTCGGTGGCCGGCGTGTTCGCGGCGGGGGACGCGGCCAGCCCGATGGCCAATGCCAGCCTGGCAGCGGCGGCGGGGGTCATGGCGGCGGTGGGCAGCCACCGTTCGCTGATCCACGGCGATGATGGCTAACGGCGGGCTATCGCTTCAACGAGGCGCTCAGCAGTTGGAGCACCGCCGGTGGCGCGTGCTCCGGGGAGAAACGGCCGACGCCGGGCAACAGATTGAGCTCGGCGCCGGGGATGCGGGCGGCCAGATCGCGGGCGATCGCCACGTTGCAGTAAGGGCCGGCGTCGCCCCAGATAATCGCGGTGGGGCAGCGCACCCGGGTAAGTCCGCGTCCAGATCGGCGCGTGGGCGTACATCGTGGAGCAATGGCTCACCCTTGTCTTCCTGGTGATAACACAGACGCAAACCGTCGATTTCATGAACACGGCGTTTGAGCATGATGTCGGGCTCCAGACCCGCAGTCACCGAAGCATCCCGCTGCCACCGGGCAGCGGCAATTAACCGGCAGGTAAGCGCCCGGCGATTATCGATGGGCTAATTTGAAGACATTTCGGCAGCGATAAAGAACGATGACGGAGCGCCTGATGATAGAGAGCCCAATGATAGAGGGCGCGGCGATTGAGAACACAACGATGGCGGACGCGGCGGCTTTTGTGGCCCGGTTCGAGGCGTTTTGGGCGGCGCCCTCGGTGGAAAAAATGGCGACGATATTGACGTCGGATGTGATTCTGATTCAACCCCTGGCGCAGCCGATGCACGGCCTGGAATCCGCCTGTGCGGAGTTCCAGCGGCTGTTCCGGTGGTTGCCGGATTTGCGCGCCACGGCGGCATAAACAGGAGAACGGGCAATGAACAGCGACGAAATCAACGCGGTGTTCGATCAAATGGCAGCGGGCTACGACAAACAATGGGCAAGAACGGCGCCCATCACCAAGGCGCTGTATTTTCTGCTTGAGTCCGTGTTCGCCGGGTTGCCCGATGACGCCCGGATTCTGTGCGTGGGTGTGGGCACCGGCAATGAACTGATTCATCTGGCCAAACGATTTCCCGGCTGGCGCTTCACGGCGGTGGAGCCGTCAAGCGCCATGCTCGCTGTGTGTCGCCGCCGATGCGAAGAGGCGGACATTGCCGATCGCTGCGATTTTCACCAGGGCTATCTTGATTCCCTGGCGGGTGAGACGCTGCACGACGGGGCCACCTGTTTCCTGGTGTCTCAATTTATTCTCGACAAAGACGACCGCTCGGCGTTGTTTCGCGGCATCGCCGCCCGGCTTAAGCCAGGCGGCGTGCTGGCCAGCGCCGACCTGTCGGCGCAACGGGATTCGCAACAAAACTACGAATCGCTGCTGCGTGTCTGGCAGCGGGTGACGGCACCGGCGCAAGCCGGCGAAGAAGGGCTGCAACGGATGAAGGCGGCCTACGCCAAAGACGTGGCGGTGCTGCCGGCCGCCGAGATTGTGGCGATCCTTCAGGCCGGCGGCTTTGAGGCACCGGTGCCGTTTTTTCAGGCCGGCCTGATTCGTGCCTGGTTTTCCAAGCGCGCTGCCGGCGACGCAACGTGAACGGGCAAAGGCAATGTTAACGCCGGGCCACGGCCCGTACTTTTCCGCTGGGGCCGCCGCCACAGTAAAAAACGCCGTTGCCATCGTTGGTAAGCCCGGATACGCCGGCGCCTTCCGGCATGCCGATGCTTTCCAGCACCTCCCCGGTGTCCGGGTCGATATGCCGTAAGTCGCTTGTTTCACCTTCCCAGGTGCCGTGCCAGAGTTGGTCGTTAAGCCAGGTGACGCCGGTGACGAAGCGGTCGGAGTGCAGAGTGCGCAAGATGGCGCCGGTGTCGGCATCGACCTGATGGATTTTTTTGTTGCGGTACTGGCCGATCCACAGTGAACCCTCCGCCCAGGCCATGCCGGAATCCTCGCCGTTGCCGGGAGCGGGTAGGGTGGCCAGTATCTCGCCGGTTTTTGGATCGATCTTCTGGATCTGCTTTTCCGCTATCTGATAGAGGTGGGTGCCATCGAAGGCGGTGCCGGCATCGGCGGCGATCTTCAGGGTGTGCGCGATCTCGCCATCGGCCAGGTCGAGTGCCTGGAGCGCGTCGCCGGTGGCGAGCCACAGGTGGCGGCCATCGTAGTCAACACCGTGGATGATGGGGGCGCCGTGAAAGGGGCCGTACTCCTGGATGATGTGGGCTTTGGTTTGTTTCATGGTGATCTCCTCCGTGTGGTTTGAGGCCATGCTAGCCACCCGGCAGCGGAGCAGTGAGTAACAAGGTTGTCGTGAATCCGATCATCGGCGGGGCCATCCAGCGGCGCGCGCGGCCCTGGCCCAGCGCCTGCACCTTGCCGGTGTCCGCCAGGGCGTCCAGCGCCCGTTGCACGGTGCGCTGGCTGGTGCCCAGCGCCAGGGCCAGAGCCGAGCTGGACCAGGCCTGGCCGTCGGAGAGGAAAGCAAGCACCGCCGCGTGCTTCTCTTCCACCGGTCGCGCCAACACCGCCACGTTGCCGGAGGTCAGAGGTTCCAGAACAAAGCCGAGGCGGGTGGCATGAATACGCGCCAGTGGCTTGAGTGCTTTGCGCAGCCGGCCAATTTCCACTCGCAGGCGGGCGCGGTGAGATTCGTCCGCATGGCGGATGCGGAACGCCCGCTCAATCAAGGCGTGCCGGTGGGCGGCGCCGGGGAAGGCTTCGGCGAGCGCCTGTGCCAGGGCGAACAAAATCGGCCGTGTCGCCAGCTCTATGAGCGTGTCCGCCCGACGCACACGGTAACGGCAGGCATCCACCACCAGCGTCGGCGAGGCGAACAGGCGTTCCACTTCGTCGAGCCGCACAGGCCGTTCTTCATTTGCTGTGACCAGCCGCGCCGCCGGCGTGCGTAACGCCTCGGCTGCGTTGCCGACCTCATTGATCAGGGCGGCGATACCGGAATGGCGAGCGGCTTGCCTGGCCCGCGCCAGGGCGGCGCGGGCCGAGCGGGTGTCGAGCCGGCGCAACGCAATACCGGCGACGCCCAATTGATGGCTGGCTTGCAATGCGGACGGCAGAGCATTGAAGTCCAGTGCCGCCAGTTTAAGTTCGGCGGCGTCGAGCTGGCCGATCAGCAGCAGACGATGGATCTCCAGATAGCGGGCATGCGCGGCATTACGGGTGTCACCGTGACGTTCCAGCGTGTCACGGGCGGCCTCCAGTGCCTTGGGCGACCAATGCAGGTCGCGGGTGGCAAGAGCCACTTCGGCTTCGGCGACGACACAGCGGGCGCGGGCCAGCGTCTCCCGGGGGCTGAACGCCCGCGCGGCCCGTTTCAGTAGCGTTTTTGCGTTAGCCAGATCACCGAGCTGCGCCATGGCGATGCCGCGCAGCGCCAGTGCCGGCGCATCCTCGCGCAGCGATAACTGATTCAGCGCGCGCAACGGATCACCGCCGTCGAGCGCCCGTGCCGCCGCTGTGATTAAAGAATCCATGGACATCCTGCCACGTCCGTTCCCCGATGCGGAGACGCCGCGACCCTGGTCACGGCGCTGATGCTCGGGTACAAGATACAAGACCGCCGCGATACAGAATACGGAGCTGCTATGTTTTCCGGTTTGAGTGCTTTCCCATTAACGCCGATGGATGAACAGGCCATCGATGAAGTTGCTTTTGCCGGGCTGATCGACCGCCTGACGGCGGCAAAGGTGGATTCCATTGGCGTGCTGGGCTCTACCGGCAACTATGCCTATCTGTCAGTGCCGGAGCGCCAGCGTATCGCGCGGCTCGCCGTGGACCGTGCCGACGGCACGCCAGTGATGGTGGGCATTGGCGCCTTACGCACCCGAGATGTGCTGGCGTTGGCCGAGCAGGCGCAAGAGGTTGGGGCCAGTGCGGTATTATTGCCGCCTGTCTCCTACCAGAAGCTGTCGCCCGAAGAAGTGTTCGGCCTGTTCGAGACGATCACCGGAGCGCTGTCCGTGCCTTTGTGCGTGTACGACAACCCCGGGACGGCCCATTTCGAATTCAGCGATGAACTCCATGGTGACATCGCCCGTCTCCCCGGAGTGGCGTCCATTAAGATCCCCGGTGTGCCTGCGGATCCCCAAGCCGCCCGGGCCCGTGTGGCGAGCCTGCGGGCGCGCCTCCCCGGGTCCGTGACGATCGGTGTCAGCGGCGATGCGTTCGCCGCCACCGGCCTTAATGCCGGGTGCGAGGTTTGGTATTCCGTGATGGGCGGCCTGTTTCCCACCACCGCATTGTTGATCACCCGCGCCGCTCAGGCCGGTGATGCCGACCAGGCACGGCGGCTGTCGGAGAAGCTGCAACCGATGTGGGACCTTTTTAGCCACCATGGTGGCAGCCTGCGCGTGGTCGCGGCGGCGGCGGAGTTGCGCGGTTTGGTCCGGCGCCCTTGTTTGCCGAAGCCGCTACGGGTGCTGGAAGGCGAAGGCCGGGAAAGGCTCGCCGCGCTTATCGACGAGTTGGAATTGGAATGATCCCAAGCTCCTTGGCGCGAAGGGCTGCGCGCGGCTGGAAGAAAGCGCTGTGCAGTGATGGCATTTTCAAGTGAAAGATAAGAGAGGCAAGAAATAGAGGCGCCCGGTGAAGGCGAAGCGCATCGGCCGACGCGGTAACGCCGGACCCGCACGAAGCCGCCCACTTTTATGGTGAGATGGCGGGTCGGAACTGCTGATTGGATCACGGCCATTGCTTGCGCGCCGCGCCTTGCTACTGCGTGCTGTCGCACTCGCAGAACCATCGGTGAGCCATCGTCGGCTGCATATTGCCTGCCGTTGAGCGAAAAGAACGTTGATTTTATCGCTCGCGCCCCCTACACCTGTAAAAGCGGGCCTGGGGCTGAACACTGAGGGCGGCAATGATGAGTACCATTGAAAAGCGCGGCGATGGCACCAGGGTTTCATGGTTTCAATTATACCTGCACGGTCTGGGCGTGTCGGTGCACGATAACGCTCAGGCGTTCGGTTTTTCGATACTGATCACGGTGACCTATGGCATTGTCTCGGGCGTGTCCGGCAAGCCGTCTTCCCTGGAACTGACCGGCTTTGCCCTGTCGGCGGTGGGCGCCCTGTCATTATTGAACGTATTGGTCGCCTTCTTGAAAAAAGACGAACCGGATGAGGTTGAGCGTTCGTACGTTTTGCTGGTGGCCACAGCCACGGATTTTCTCTCGGTCGGTGCCGGCCTTGGCGCCGCGTTCGCCACCGCCAACATTTCCCACGGTGCTTTTCACGGTGCTCTTCACAGTACTCTCCACGGCACTCTCCACGGCGCCTTCCACAACTGGTTGCCCTGGGTGCTGACGCCCTTTCTGGCCGGGCTTAGCTATGCTCTGGTGCAGGGCCTGCAGATCGCGGTGGCACGGCGTGGTGCCGATGTGCGGGGCTGAGCAGTGCCGGTCGAGCATCAGAGGGCACCAGATTTTCGCCCGATAAAACACGGAGAGTCGGCATGAACATCAAACGCATCATGGCCAACACGGCAACGCCGGACCCGCACCAGGCCGAACGCTTCTACGGCGACATTCTGGGCCTGGATACGCTGATGGACCACGGCTGGTTCCGCACCTATGGCAGTGATGAAAAAATGACGGTGCAGATCAGTTTCGGCAGCGAGGGGGGCTCCGGCACGGCGGTGCCGGATCTGTCCATTGAGGTGGACGACCTGGACGCGGCCCTGGCCCGTTTTCAGGCGGCGAAGGTGCCGATTGAGTACGGGCCGGTCAGCGAGCCCTGGGGTGTGCGGCGGTTCTATGTGCGCGATCCGTTCGGAAAACTGCTTAATATTCTGCAGCATCAATGAGCAACCACCGATAGCCCGCCGATAATCGAGGCCGTTGGCTTAGCGCCTTGTTTCTTCCCGCCACCACGCGGTACCGGCGTGGGGGGCATTCAGGTCCACCCTCTCGCCCATCACCGGCGTGCTTAAGCTCACCCGCCGCTCGCTGGCCAGGGCGGTGATCCGTTCGAACGGCTGCTCCCAGGGGTGCATGGCGAGGTCGAAGGTGCCGTTGTGGATCGGCAGCAGCCAGCGCCCGCGCAGGTCCAGGTGGGCTTGCAGGGTTTGCTCGGGCTGCATGTGCACGAACGCCCAGCGTGGGTCGTAGGCGCCGGTCTCCATCAGGGTCAGGTCGAACGGGCCGTAGGCGTCCCCAATCGCTTTGAAATCGTCGAAGTAACCGCTGTCGCCGCTGAAGAACACGCGCAGGTCGCCGGCCTGAATCACCCAGGACGCCCACAGGCTGCGGTCACCGTCGGCCAGGCCACGACCGGAAAAGTGCTGCGCTGGGGTGGCGGTCAGGCGCAGGCCCTCGACTTCGGTGGACTGCCACCAGTCCAACTGCTCGACCTTGGCCGGGTCCACGCCCCATCTCACTAACTGGTCGCCGACGCCCAGCGGCGCGATAAAGCGGCGGGCTTTGTCCGCCAGGCGGCGGACCGCGTCCCGGTCCAGGTGGTCGTAGTGGTTGTGCGAGAGGATCACGCCGGCGATTGGCGGCAGGGCGTCCAGGTCAATGGGCGGCTTATGGAAACGCGCCGGGCCGGCCCATTGCACCGGCGAGGCGCGCTCGCTGAACACCGGGTCGGTGAGCCAGTAGCGGCCGTTCAGTTTGAGCAACACGGTGGAGTGACCAAGCCGGTAGAGGCTGCCGTTCGGGGCCGCTTCCAATTCAACGCGAGTCAGTGAGCGTACCGGAATAGGGCGATCTGGCACGGTCCCCGCCGGTTTCGCGAACAGGAAGGTCCAGGCCAGCTTCAACCCCTGCCACCAGCCCATCGCGGGGCGTGGCGCTGGATTATGAAAGCGGCCGTCATGATGCTGCGGTGATTGCGGATAGGTGGGCGGGGTGCCGCATCGGGTGTAGGCGGTATGAACGGTCACGGCGAGGGCTCCAAGCAGTAAAACGATGAGAAGGCGCTTCATGGCGACGTCCTGGACAATACACTACACAGTGTAGTTTTCACTTTTGAACAAGTAAACCACGCAGTGTAGAGTTGCCTCGCGCCTTCCACTGCCCAGGTCTCCGCCATGCCTCGTGCCCCGCAACGTCTCACCGACCGCAAACGCGAGGCAATCCTGCGCGCGGCGGTGGAGGAGTTCCGCGCGGCCGGCTATGAGGCCACCAGCATGGATCGCATCGCCGCCGCCGCCGCCGTGTCCAAGCGCACGGTCTACAATCACTTTCCCAGTAAAGAGGCGTTGTTCGGCGAGATCCTCGAACAACTGTGGCGCAGCAGCGCGGCCAGTGTAGATCTGGCCTACCGGGCCGACCGGCCCCTGGAGGCGCAACTTCGGACTCTGCTTATGCAAAAACTGCTGCTGCTTGGCGACCCCAATTTTATCGATCTGGCCAGGGTGGCGCTGGCCGAGATCATCCACGCCCCGGCCCGCGCCCAGGCCATTGTTGGCCGCATGGACGAGAAGGAAAGCGGCGTGACCCGTTGGGTGCGCGCCGCCGTGGCGGACGGCAGCCTGGCCCAGGTGGACCCGGACTTCGCCGGCCATCAGTTGCAGGGGCTGGTGAAGAGCTTCGCGTTCTGGCCCCAGGTCACGCTGGGGCAGCCGCCGCTCACCGAGGCTGAGCGCGAGCGCGTGGTTGATTCGGCGGTGGCCCTGTTTCTGGGGTGCTACGCGCGCCGCGTGTGAGGGCCTGGTCGGCCCGATTGCCATTCAAGGCGTTCCTCCGGCGAACTGCTCCTTGCCCATTAATACGTCCAGGCGGTGTACATGGGCCGGGCACGCCAGGATCGCATTCATTCGTTCCACGTCCCGAAAGATGTCACCGCCGCCACCCTCCACATGGGCCTGGCGCCCGGCCAGATTGGGAAACACCTCGAAGATACCGAACACGGTTTGCGAATAGCGCACCGCGTACCAGGGGCCGGTGGCCGGCTCGTCCCGCACGCAGCCGAGAATGTCCTCGAGCATGCGGATCACCGTGTGTTCCTGGCCCGGCAGGGCCTCGATGTGGATGTAGAACGCTTTCCTGCCGTCTTCGCCGTGGTCGCCGGACACCTGCACGCCACGGTGCGGGCGGGTCGGCTCGGCGGGGCCAGATGGCGGGGTGGGGCCCGGAATGCGGGAAATGGTGTCGGTCATCGTTGATCTCCTTTGCAAAGAGACCACGATAGCCGGGCAGGCCGAGCGGGCGGTGCGTGAAGCTCGCCACTTTTTGCCTGATTGTCCGTATCTCTGTACCCGACCCCGGGTGTCGGATCACAATGGGGCATGTCCGATTCCCTGCGCCAGGCGGTTCACTGCTACACACAACGGCACGCCAACGCCAGCGGCGTGGCCGGCACGCCGGTGTCCGGTCTGTTGCTGATTCGCGGCACCGCCCCCAGTGCGCTCGAGCATGCCATCGCCAACCCTCTGATCTGTCTGGTGCTGCAGGGGAGCAAACAGGTCAGCATTGGCAATCGCAATTTCACCTTCGTCGGCGGCGACTCGATGATCGTGACCGCCAATCAACCCACGGTCACCCGCATCAGCCAGGCCAGTGTCGCCGCCCCCTACCTGGCGCTCGCCCTGGATCTGGACCCGGCGGTGATCGCCGAGTTGGGGGTCGCCATCAACCTGGCCGAATCAGCGGCAGCGGAGGCCAGCGCCGATGTGGAGGCCGGGCTGCGTGACGCCATGCTCCGCTTGCTGCGGCTGCTGGAACGGCCCCGCTCGCTGGCGGTGCTGCAAAAACAACTGCTGCGCGAGATTCATTATTGGTTGTTGCTAGGAGAAAAGGGCGCGGCGATTCGTCATCTGGGCCTGCCAGACAGCCGGGTCCGGCGTGTGGCGCGGGCGGTGGCGCTGCTGCGCCGGGACTATGCCCGGCCGCTGACCATCGCTGAACTGGCAGCGGCCGCGGGCATGAGCCGTTCCTCGTTTCACCAGCATTTTCGAGCGGTGACGTCGGTGTCGCCGCTGCAATTCCAGAAGCAATTGCGATTGATCGAAGCACGGCGGTTGATGCTCGTGGAAGGCAAGACCGCCAGCCGCGCGGCCTTCGACGTTGGCTACGTCAGCGTGCCCCAATTCACCCGCGAATACGCGCGCCTGTATGGCCAGCCCCCGGTGCGCGATCGCAAACTCAACGACCCGGGGCGGCCGGCCACGGAACCGGTGCGTTGAGCTCTTTGCTGCGGCTTCGGTTCAGCCAGACCTGGTAGGAGAGGTTTATGGACACAGCATTGCAGACCCGCCTGGAGGCGGCACTGAAAAAACGCGCGCCGGGTGCGTTCCATTTTTCCGAACTCTACGGCGAGGGCTGGCAACGGCTTTACATCGGCGACCGGGTCAAGCTGGGTAACGCGTTTCTGCGGCTGGTGCGGCAGGGGCGTTTCCCGGGCGTTGAGGATACCGGCACCAAGAAAGGCGGCGGGCGGCTGTACCGGAAGACCGGCTGAAGGCCGGGCCTCTGTTGGTGGCGCGCTCCGATTGCCGTTCTCTGGTCAGCGCTAAAACCATCAGTCGGTGCGGGTGTCCACGTCCACCACCACCGACATTCCCACCTTAAGTCGCTGCAGGCCGGGCTGGTCCGGATCCACCGCGATGCGCACCGGAAGACGCTGAACGATCTTGGTGAAGTTGCCGCTGGCGTTGTGCGGTGGAATCGGCGAGAAGCTCACCGAGCTGGCGGGGCCCAGGCTGGCTACCTTGCCGGAGAACGGGACGTGGGGGAGGGCATCCACGGTGAAGCGCACGGGTTGGCCCGCGCGCATGTGCGCGATCTGGGTCTCGCGGAAATGGGCGGTGATGTAGAGGTGCGCCAGCGGCACCAGCGTCAGCAGGGTTTCGCCGATGTTCACGTAGGCGCCGGGGCGCACCACTTTCTGTGCCACGGTGCCGCTCACCGGTGCGGCAATGCGCGTGTAGGACAGCGCCAGCTCGGCGGCGTCCAGCCTGGCCTGGGCGGTGTCGTGCGCGGCGCGGGCTTGTTCGATGTCCGCGCGCAGCACTTCCAGTTCCTGTTTGGCGGCCGCGTAGGCGGCCTGGTCGCCGGCTTGGCTGGCCCGTTTGGCGGCCAGTTCGGCGTGTGCGCGCTGCAGCGCCTGCACGGTGCCGGCGCCGCGTTGCGCCAAGTCCTGATAGCGGCTGCGTTCCTGCTCGGCCAGGGTAACGGCGGCCCGGTTCGCGCTCAGCCGGGCATGCGCCTGATCAATGGTGCTTTGCTGGCGCTGCAACCGTGCTTGCAGGCCGGTTACCTCGGCGGCGGCCTGGGCGAGCGCGGCACGCGCCTCGTCCACCTTGATGCTGGCATCGCGGTGGTCGATTTCCAGCAGCGGTTCGCCGGCGTGCACCGGTTGATTTTCCTTCACCAGAACGCGTTCCACGCGGCCGGCGATTTGCGGTGAGACGCGGGTCAGATCGGCCTGCACATAGGCGTCGTTGGTGTTCTGCCACGTGGCGCTACTCTCCGGGCGGTTGAGCGTATAAAAGCCGGCGCCGGCCAGAATCAGCAGCACCAGCACGGCAATGACACGAAAGGATCGACGGGATAAAACCATGGCGTTATTCCGGTGAGCGGGTGGAAAGGGATGGTGAGCGCACGGCATTGAGGCAAAGCGCCAGGGGAATCAGCATCAGGGCGAGCACGCCGAGCACCCGGTAGGCATCGGCGGTGGCCAGGGTAGTGGCTTCGCCGGCGACGGTGTCCGACAGCGCCAGCAGCCGGCTGTCGGTCAGCCCCAGGGTGGCGGCGGCGCTGGCCAGGCCGCCCAGCAACAGGTCGCTGTGGAAGCGGCCACGTACCAGCATCAACTGGGTCACCAGGGCGCTGCCCAGGGTGGTGCCAAAGGCGCGCAGCATATTGACCATGCCCGAGACGAACGGGCCCTCCATTGGTTGAACCACGCTGGTGGACAAGAACAGCAGCGACACCACCGCCATTGGTTGGCCCAGTGACTGAAGCGCCTGCACCAGGACGAACTGGCGCCACATCCATTCGCTGGTGATGCGCGCGCCAAGCCAGCAGGACAGCGCCAGAATCGCCAGCCCGGCGGCGAGCACCTTGCGCGCGTCCACCCAGGGGCGATACAGCAACAGCGCCACCAGTGAGCCCAGCACCAGTTGCGGAAGCCCGATGATCAGGCTGACAACGCCGGACTGCAGTGGCCGATAGCCCTGTACCTCGGCGAGAAAATGCAGCGGCAGCAGGGCGCCGGAAAGAAACAGAATCAGCAGCCCGACGAACAGGGTAAACCCCAGCCCCAGGTTGCGGCGCGCCAGCAGTTGCAGGCGGATAAACGGGCTCGGGTGGCGCCATTCGCTGATCAGCCCGGCGGCGCTGGCCATCAGTCCGCCGGCCAGGGTGAGACGAATCAGTGGCGATTCAAACCAATCCAGCCGCACCCCCTGGCTGACGGCCACCGCCAGCAGAGCGAGACCGATCACCAGCAGCACATGGCCGGGCCAGTTGCCCTGGCCGAAGCGCTCGTGGCGAGGCGGGTCCCGGGGCAGCCCCCAGGCGCACAACGCCAGGCTGAGCACGCCGAGCGGCACCACTTGCCAGTAAACCCAGCGCCAGTCGAACAGGCGGTCGGTCCAGGCGCCGGCCAGCCACACCGCCAGGTTCGGCGCCATCGTGGCGGTCATCGCGTACAGAGCCAGCCCATGCAGGCGGATCCGCAACGGCAGAAAGCGCAACGCCGCCATCATCAGGGTGGGAATCAGGCCGCCGGCGATCACACCCTGCAGGCTGCGCAACAGCAGCATCAGCGGCAGCGAATGAGCCAACGGCAGTAGCAGGGCCAGCACCGTGGCGGCGCTGATCAACGCCAACTGGTAGCGGCGCAAGGAAAGCGTCACGGCGAACCAGGCGGCGAACGGTTGCACCGCGATTTCGCCGACCAGGTACACGGTGTCCAGCCAGGAGGCCGGGTCGGCGCCGAATCCGTGGGCGCCACGGATGTCCACCAGCGTCAGGGCCGCCACCCGGCTGTTCAGGCCGGCCATGATGGCGGCGATAAACACGCCGGTCAGCCCGCAGGCAAGCCGCGGGCCGAAAGCGGGCTGAGCCGGCGCGGTGGCGCTGGTCATGGTGGGCGGCTCCGATGCAGAGGGAAAAGAGTGACAAAACGGACAGATCTTGAAATCGAACTGTACCTATCGGTTCGATATGGTAATGAGGCAGCCGAGTAGACGCAAGAGCGGTTTTGGGGAGTGCTGATATAAAGGGCCAGGAGCAGAAAAATCCGGCAATGACGGTGCCCGAGACATTCGGTACACTTTTGCCTCCGTCATGCTGGAGACCGCCATGAGCCCCGCCGCGCCGACCAATCAAAAAGCCCACACTATTTTGCGCGCGGCACGGGATGTGTTTCTGGAGCACGGCTTCAGTGCCGCCACCACCGACATGATTCAGCAGGCGGCGGGCGTCTCCAAATCCACGGTGTACGCCCACTTCCCCACCAAGGAAGCGTTGTTCACCGCCGTGGTGGAGGCGGAGTGCGAGTCGTTTCTGGAGGGCGTGCAAAGCATCCAGTTCCAACCCAAGGGGGTGGAGGCGCTCTTGCACACGCTGGCGTGCACCTATCTGGACATCGTGCTGTCGCCGGTGGCCTTGGCCCAGTACCGGGTGCTGGTCGGCGAGGCGCCGAAGTTTCCGGAGCTGGCCCACCGCTTTTACCAGGCCGGGCCGCGCGCGATGATCCGGCGTGCTTCTGAGTTAATGGCGAGCGCCGCCGATGCCGGTGAGCTGGATTTTGGCGGTTTATCGGCGGAAACGGCGGCCACCGCGTTCGCCAACCTGGTGCGATCAGAGCTGCAGCAACATTACTTGCTGCATCCCGAGGCCCGCCCCAGCCGCGCCCAGGTGGAACAGTGGGCGGAGGTCTGTGTGAACCTCTTTTTGCGTGCTTTCGCGCCGCGCTGACGGCGCAAGCGCTGCGCCTGTCGCGCCAGCGATGGCCCGCGTCGTGTGCGCCATGCGCTCATATTGGCCCAAGCCGGCCCTCCCGTTGGTGGGGAAAACGGGTACCTTCGTGCCAGTCTGAATAGCCTTTCGACCTTCGACGACGCGAGATCCGATGACCTCTCACCGACTGCACGCCTTTACCGATGACGCCTTGGGCAACGACGACGCCACCGCGCTGGCCGAACGGCTGCGCCGGGGGGAACTGAGCGCCGAACAAGCGACCCAGGCGGCGATAGCCCGTCTTGAGCGTGTCAATCCGGTGCTCGCCGGCTTGGCGCTGGAGACCTTCAGGGACGCCCGGGCGCGCGCCAGAAACCAGGATTTCAAGGGCTTTTTTGCCGGCGTGCCGAGCCTGATCAAAGACAACATCGATCTGCGCGGCCTGCCCACCGGCCACGGCAGCCAGGCGGTGAACCCCGCCCCGGCGCGTAAAACCAGTGTGCTCGCGGAACAGTTTCTGGCCCAGGGCTTCAACATGTTGGGCAAGACCACGCTGCCCGCGTTCGGGTTTACCGCCAGCACCGAACGGCAGGGCGCGCCCGCCACCCGCAACCCCTGGCACACCGGCTATTCCGCCGGCGGTTCTTCCGGTGGCAGCGCGGCCCTGGTGGCCGCCGGCGCGGTGCCGATTGCCCACGGCAATGACGGCGGTGGCTCGATCCGGATTCCCGCCGCCTGTTGCGGGCTGGTGGGGCTGAAGAGCACGCGCGGGCGGCTGGTTACTCAGGAAGCGGCCAAAGCGTTGCCGATCAATATCATCTGCGATGGCGTGCTGACCCGCACGGTCAGAGACACCGCCCATTTTTTTACCGAAGCGGAAAAGTACTATCGCAACCGAAAACTGCCGCTCATCGGGCAAGTCGGTGGGCCAGGCCAGAAGCGTCTTCGTATTGGTGTGATGCTGGATTCGATCACCGGCGATGCGACCTGCCCGCAAACCCGCGCGGCGGTCACCGAGACCGCCGAGTGGCTCAGTGACCTTGGGCACCATGTGGAGCCGGCGCGAATCGATCTGCCCCAGCGTCTCGCCGACGATTTTCTGCTCTACTGGGCGATGCTGGCGTTTCTGGTCAGCCGCTTTGGCAAGCGAGTGCTCAGCCCGGCCTTCGACGCGAGCCAGTTGGACCCGCTGACCCTGGGCCTGGCCATCTATTACAAACAACATTTTCTGCAAACTCCCGGCATGTTGTTTCAGTTGCGTCAAAGCCGGCAACGCTACGCGCGGGTGTTCGGTGACTACGATGTAATGTTGACGCCGGTGCTGGCGCACACCACGCCGGAGCTCGGGTATCTGGGCGCCGACCTGCCGTTTGAAACGCAACTGGAGAGGTTGCTGCGCTACACCACCTTTACGCCCGCCAACAACGCCTCCGGCAGCCCGGCGATGTCGCTGCCACTGGGCCAGACCAGCGATGGTCTGCCCATCGGCGTGCAGATTGCCGGCCGCCACGGCGACGAGCGCACCTTGTTGGAACTGGCCTTCGAACTGGAAGCCGCCCGGCCGTTCCGGTGTCTGGCCGACCTCGCCTGCTGAAGGTGGGATGGGCGTTGTTCGCGATGCCATCCAGAGGGCGCAAGACAGTCGCTGAACCGCCAGATCCGTAAGCCTTTACTGACATTACACTGGGTCCGTTGCGCACAGGCATTCGGGTGTCTCGCCGACGGCGGTGCCGTGCTCGCCTGCGTACAGTGATTCCCAGGGTGCCCCCTTTCAGGGTGGGCTTTTCAGCGTGGGGTTTATTTGTACGCAGGTAGCGTATATCATGCAGGCGATTTTCGTGGAACTGGCCTCCTTTCGCCGGTACCGGGCGGCGTATCTGGACGACGACACCTACTGGTTATTGCAGCAGATACTGATGCTGCACCCGGAGGCCGGGGCGCGTATTCCCGGCACCGGCGGGCTGCGCAAGGTGCGCTTCGTGGACGAGCGGCGCGGCAAGGGCAAGCGCGGTGGGCTGCGGGTGATTTATTACTGGTGGAGCGGTGGCCGGCAATTCTGGCTGTTTACGCTTTACGACAAGGACGAAGCCAGCGATCTGACCCTCGGTCAGCGCAAGACGTTGAAGACGCTATTGAAGGCTGAATTGAAGGCAAGGAGCGACACATGAAACGCGATCTGTTTGCCGAATTGAAAGAAGGCTTCGGGGAACTGCAAGCGCAGCGCGACGGCAAACTGACCTTGCGCGAGCAGGCCGTGCGGCTGGTCCCGGTGGAAGCCATCAACGCGGATGATCTGCTGGCGCTGCGCGAGCGGTTGAACCTGTCCCGTGCGGTGTTCGCCATGTACCTGCGCACCAACCCGCGCACTCTGGAAAATTGGGAACAGGGCCGCGCCCGGCCCAACGCCCAGGCGGCCACGCTGATCCGCCTGATCGAACGGTACCCGGATACGCTGGAGCGTCTCGCCGGGCTCTAGCCGCTGGCCAGCGCGTGCCGCCGGGCGCCGCGGCCGCGATGTGACACGGCCCCGGCGTTTTAACAAAAAAAGCGGTCTTGCCTGCGTGTTGATACTGTTATTGAGTCGCGGCTTGCAGGCCGGTTTGCACGGTGAGCTCAGTGTTCTGGCCAACCTCGACGAAGGTGTCGTTGGCCTCGGTATAGGCCGGCCAGTGCAAACTTGAAGGGCTGGGGTCGCCGGTTTTGGCGAAGTTGGTCCACATGGTCATCATCAGATCGCTCACCACCTTATCGTCCTGGCCATATTGCAGGGACGCATAGATGTCCGCCGCGTCGCCCTGGGTACCGGTCACTCCGTTGCCGTTCAGGTCGTCAATCTGTGGGCGGCCGCCTTCCGGTGTGAGCACCAGACCCAGCAGATAGTTCTGGACCAGCCCGGCGGGATGGTCGAACAGATAGGGCAATTCGCAGCCGTGGCAACTTCTCAGACCCATGGCATCCCAGCCGGCGGGCACCCGGGTGAATTTATAAATGTATTGCTCCGATTGGTAGTCCGCCGAGCGTTGTTGCAGCCACACCGGTAACGCCGCGCGCAAGTGCGGGTAGTCGCCGGCGGTGACGCCCGCCATCAGCGGGACATCGCTGGGCATGCCCTGCAAGGCGTTCTGATAATAGGTGCTGGTCTGGTAGTAGTGGTCCACATTGGGCCGGTAGGTCTGGCGGGGGATGTCGTTGTCCTGATCCGCTTTGACGAAGGCGGTCCAGGGCAGTGCGCGCGCCTGATCCAGAGAATCCACGCCGGCCCGCTCGAACAGGGCCTCGCCGATCGCCTCGGACTCCGCCAGGGAATCGTTGCCGACGCTGTCCTCTTCCAGTTCCGCGAAACCACTCATGACAATGGCCTTGTGGAACAGGCCGGTGGCTTGCGGTGAATTCATCAGCGAATAGGTCTTGCCGCCGCCGCCGGATTGACCGAACAGCGTGACGTTGCCGACATCGCCACCAAAGGCGGCGATGTTGTCGCGCACCCATTCCAGTGCCATCACCAGGTCCATCTGCCCGTAATTGCCGGAGCCGTCATAGCCGCTTTCCGCGCTCAGCGCCGGGTGGGCGATGTAGCCGAAGGGCCCAAGGCGATGGTTGACGGTGACCAGCACCACGCCGTGTTCGGTGAGCCCTTGCGGATTGTTGTACTGGTCCGAGTTCGCCGAAAGGATGGCGAACGCGCCGCCGTGGAACCACACCATGACCGGCAAATCGCGGGCATTCTTCGGGGCGGTCACGTTCAGGTACAGGGAGTCCTCGCTCATGCCGCCCTGATTAATACTTTCCAGTTGTGTGTCCTGGGCGGACTGGTCAGCCCAGGCGACCGCGTCGCGCACGCCACTCCAGGGCTCCGGTTTCACTGGCGGCCGCCAGCGCAATTCACCCAGGGGTGGCTTGGCGTAGGGAACACCAAGGAATTGCCAGGTATCGGCGGTGGCTTCGAAACCTCGCAGCTCGCCGGCGGTGGTGGTCACCACCACCCGCGCGGCGGTCGAGCGGCTGAAGTGCGCCAGCGCGTCGTCGGCGTCGCGCACCTTGCGGGCCCGCGGATCGGTGTCCGAGAACGCGCCCTGGTCGTCCAGTTCCGCGATCAGCCCTTGCACGCTGTCGCCGAAGGGGGCCGTGTCCAGATTGAAATCGATGGCCGCCGCGTGCTCGGAAATGTACGAACGAATGGCGTCGGAGATTTGGATGCCATTGTTCAGATCGCCGTCCTGATCCAGCGTTTGTAGCAGAATCAGTTTGTTGCGCACCGCGGGTTCGTCCGCGCTGCTGGCGCCGGTGGTGATCGACAGCGGCGTAAGCTGTTCGGCGCCTTCGGCCTCGCCGAGCGCCAGTTCACCGATCGAGAACGTCAGCGTTTCTCCGGCCCGGTACTGGAACCCGCCGGATGCGTCGGTGACGCCGCCGGTGGTGCGGGTGCCGGTGTAGTTCAGGCCCGCCACCGCGCTGTCCACGAAGGTGCCGCTGAGACTGGCGGGCGTGGAAGAGCCGCTGTCGCCACCGCAGCCGGCAAGCGCCAGCGCGGTGCCGGCGAAGGCGGCGAGGGCGGCGAGGGCGAGACGCGGCTTGATGTATTGCTGTTCTTTCATGCTGCTTTCCTCAATTTTTTTCTGTTATTCGTCACTCAGAACAGCAGACAAACCGGCTTTCGCCTGGGCATCGCTGGCTATTTCCACATACTGTTCGCTGGCGGCATCGTAGAGCGGGTAATCGATCTCCCCGGCAATGCTCGGGTCGCCGGTCTTGGCGAAGTGGGTCCAGATGGTCATCATCCGATCCGTCACTTCTTCATCGGTGTCATCAAAGCCGGCGGAGGCGAAGATGTCGGCGCTGTCGCCTTGGGAACCGGTGATGCCGTTGCCATTCAGATCACCGATGACCAGTGATTCCCCGGTCGCCGGGTCGATCACCAGGCCCAGCAGATAATGGGTAATCACGCTTTCGGGCATATTGAACACGTAGGCCAGCTCGGCGGCGTGGTAGGCCTGCACGCCCAGGGCTTTCCAGCCGGCGGGCTGGTGAGTGAAGTAGGTAGCGTAGTGGTTGGCTGAACACAGCGGCGCCATCCAGGGGAACACCTCGATGGCGGTCCGGGTGGGGTCCGGGGTGTCGTTGGCGTTAACGCTGAACATGAAGGGCACGTCGTTCTGATTGCCGGATTCAAAAGCAACCCGTTCCGTATAGGGCAGGTAATGGTTGTCCACGTTGGTGTAGGGCACCAGCGTCGCCGCGGCGGCCACTACTTGCTGCCAGTCCCGTTCACGCATTTCCGCCAACGAACCGGCGCCAAGTCGGGTTTGCAATTCGCTGCCGATGGCTTCGGCGTCCGCCAGGCTGCGGGTATCCGGAATCAGCGTGCCGCTCTGGCTGATGGCGCGGTGGAACAGGCCCGCTGCCTGGGGGGACGCCATCAGAGACAGGACTTTCCGGCCGCCGCCAGACTCACCGAAAATGGTGACGTTTTCCGGGTCGCCGCCGAACGCTTCGATGTTCTCTTGCACCCATTCAAGCGCGGCGATCAAATCCATTTGCCCGTAGTTGCCGGAGCCGTTGTAGCCGCTTTCGGCGCTAAGCTGCGGATGGGCGATGTAACCGAACGGGCCCAGCCGGTGGTTCACCGAAACCTGCACCACGCCTTTGCTGGCCATCGCCTCGGGGTTATTGAACGGTTTGGTGTTGCTGGTCAGGGCGGTAAAGCCGCCGCCATGGAACCACACCATCACCGGCAGCTCTTTGGCCTCCTTGGGAGCGGTGACATTCAGATACAGTGAATCCTCGCTCATGCCGCCTTCGCCGAAGCGTTCCAAGGCGCTGTTCTGCGCCGCCTGATCGCTCCAGGCCACCGCCTCGCGCACCGTATTCCACGGTTCCATTGGCTGGGGCGGGCGCCATCTTAGTGCACCCAAGGGTGGTTTGGCGTAGGGAATGCCGAGGAATTGCCAGGTGTTGGGGTCGGCTTGAAAGCCGCGCAGTTGTCCATCGGCGGTGTCCACCACCCGGCGCGGGCTGCTGGCCCGGCCGAACTGCTCAATGGCGTCGCTGGCGCTGACGATGGATCGCGCTCTCGAATCGGTATCGGAGAACGCGCCGGCGCTCTCCAGACGGTCGATGACCGTTTGCAGCGCGGCATTAAAATCCGAGGTGGGTTGGTCGATCACGAGAGCGGTGGCATTGGCGGAGACTTCGTTGCTTATTGCATCGGTAATTTGAATGCCGTCGTTGAGATCGCCGTCCGCGTCCAGGCTTTGCAACAGGATCAGGGTGTTGGTGAAGCGCTGGTCGTCCGCCGAGGCGGTGCCGCCACTAAGGTTGAGAGCGGTCACCGTGTCCGCGCCTTCGGTCTCGCCCAGCGCCAGGTCGCCGAGGGAAAACGCGACGCGCTGGTCTTCCGCGTAGCTGAAACGGCCCTGCTCGTCGGTGATCCGAGGCGATGATTCTCCGGCGCGATACTGCACGCCGGAAACACTGAGACTGCCAAGAACGCCGCTGCGTTGTGCATCGGACGGATGGTCCGACGATGATGAGCCGCCACACCCGGACAACGCGGACAACGCCAGAGGCACACCCGCGACGAGCAGGGCGCAACGCCGCCAACCGTGTCGCAGTTCACTTTTTCTCATAGTAATTCTCCCGAACTATTTTTTATTCTGAGATGGTCTTTTTCAGAGTGTTATAAGGGGGGTGCGCTGTATTGAATGTTTTTGCCGCGCCACCGCAAAATCGTACAAGTGTGCCGCCACGCCTCGGCAGGAGATATCCCATGGCTTTAAAATACCGAGAACAACAAAGAGCGGGGTTTGGCTGTTTATCCCACGTCGCCAAAGACAACGTATACATCATCGGCTGTTCCGGCTTTGTGTATACCGCGCCCTCCATTGTCAGCCGGGACACCCGGCCGCCTTCGGCGGCGATCATTCTGGCGGCCGGGGAAGAACCTTTCACGCTGGTCGAAAAAGAACGGGAGCTGCGTGTCCACGCCGCCGTTATTCCGCCGTTCGTCGAGCGCAGCCTGTACGCCCGGGACGTGCCCCTGATTTGTTTCCATGTCACGCCCAGCTCGCCCCGATACGATGCGTTCAGGGGGCTGGCGCAGGGCCGTGTGTCACCGCTCGATCGCGCCTTGTTCAGCGAGCTCGACACGCCGTTGCAGCAGCTCTATCTGGGTCGCTTGCCGCCCGGTCAGGCTCCTGACGTTTATGATCAGGTGGTACGGATACCGTTCCAGCATCGGGTGTCACCTCCGGCGGACCCGAGAGTGGCGCGCATCCGTGAGCTTTTGGAAGCCGGCCCGAACCTGACGCTTACGCAATTGGCCAGAGAACTGGGCATGTCGTATTTCTGGGCGTCACGAATCATGACCGAGGTGTTCGGCATGTCGCTGCGCGACTACAAATCCTGGCGCAAGCTGCGGCGGGTCTTTCACCTTTTGCATTCCAATCGCAGCATTACCGAAATCGCGCACACGGCCGGTTTTACCGACTCCGCGCATTTGTCGCGCACCTACCAGCGCTGGTTTGGCCAGCCGCCGTCCTACAGCCGCAACCGCAATCATGTGCGCGTGCTTCGCTGCTGGCCCGAGGGCGGCTGAGCTTCGTTACCGTTTCAAACGCCGTGAACGCTTTGCATGCGGGCTCTGAACTTGAGAAAGTGGAGGCCATGGACGAGCCCCCAATGCAAGACAGCAGCCCCGAAACCGCCTCTCTCTTTTCCGACCCGGTCGAACCCGGCTCGGAGGTTCGTGCGGCCCGGCCGGCGCCGACGCTGGCCGGCCTGGCGGCGGCCCTGCCCGAGCGATTGTGGTTGGGTACCTCGTCCTGGCATTACCCGGGCTGGGCCGGGCTGGTGTGGGACAAACTCTATTCCGAAGAGCAGCTTTCCCGGCGCGGGTTGGATGCCTACGCCCGGCATCCGCTGTTCCGGGCGGTGGGATTGGATCGCGGCTTTTATCGACCGCTCAGCGTGCAACAGTACGCCGAGTACGCGGCACAGGTGCCGGAGCATTTTCGTTTCGTGGTCAAAGCGCCGGCGCGGGTCACCGACGCCCAGGTGCGCGGTGCCGGCGGGCAGGGGCTGACGGTGAACCCGGACTTTCTCAATGCGGACATCGCGTGGCGGGATTTCGCCGAGCCGGCCAGCATCGGCCTGGCCAATAAACTGGGCGCTCTGGTGTTTCAGATCAGTCCGCTTCCCGGCCACTGGCTGGGCGAGACGGCGCGGCTGATCGAGCATTTGCACGCGCTGTTGCGCGGCATCGCCGACCGCACGACCGGTGCGGCGACGCTGGCGGTGGAGGTGCGCGATCCGCAATGGCTGACCCCGGCGTTCGTGGCGGCGTTGAAAGACACCGGCGCCACCTATTGCCTCGGGCTGCACGCCAAGATGCCGCCGATCAGTGAGCAACTGCCGGTGTTGCGCGCGCTTTGGCCGGGCCCGCTGGTGTGCCGCTGGAATCTCAACCTTAAAAACGGCGCGTTTGGCTATGAACGGGCGCGGGACCAGTATTCGCCGTTCAATAAAATGGTCGACCCGGACCCGGACACCCGGGCCGGACTGGCCCGGGTGATCGCCGGCACGGTGGGCGCGGGGCAGCCCGCTTACGTGACCCTGAGCAACAAGGCGGAAGGCAGCTCGCCGTTGTCGGCGGTGGCACTCGCCGAAGCGGTCACGACGTTACTGCGCCAGCGATGAGGCCCGCTCGATAGGAAGCGCCGCCGGCTGGCCTCCACCTCCGTAAAGAACCCGGTTTAATGATCTGCTTCATAGTGTCGCGCCGGTGCGGCGGGTAAGCTCAGCAGCTTAGGTTCCATCTTCCCCATCGAGTGGACGCATCCGATGATCCGTAATCCGTTTCTGCCCTTTTTGCTGTTGCTTGGCCTCGTGTTCGCCGGTTGCCAGAGCCACCCTGCCGGCCATGCCCCGGCGGGCGATCCGGGCCTGCGGGTTGAACCGCTGGCGCCGGGGGTATGGATGCACACGTCCTACAACACCTTCGACGGCGTGCTGTATCCTTCCAATGGCCTGATTGTGCGCGAAGGCGACCATCTGGTGCTGTTGGATTCGGCCTGGGGCGCGCCCGCCACCGGGGAACTGCTGGCCTGGATCGATGAGCACATCGGTCTGCCCGTGCAGCGCGCGCTTTCCACCCATTTCCATGATGACCGCACCGGCGGCGCGGACGTGCTGAAGGCGGCGGGCGTGACCGTCTGGGCCCATCCGATGACCCGCCGGCTGAGTGCGCGGGAAGGCAACCCGGTGCCGGAAAAGGCGCTGCCGGGCCTTGAGACCGTCGGCAGCGCGGTGGGCTGGGGCTCGCTGGAAATTCTCTACCCGGGCGGCGGCCATGCGCCAGACAATCTGATGGTGTGGCTGCCGGCACAGCGGATTCTCTATGGCGGCTGCGCGGTGCGTGAAATGGCCACGGACAACCTGGGCAATACCGGCGACGCGGACCTGCAATCCTGGCCCCGTGCCATCGCCCTCGCGCAACAGCGCTACCCTGGCGTGGAACGGGTGATCCCCGGACACGGGGAGCCCGGTGGGCCCGAATTGTTAACCCATATGCATGAACTGTTCAAAGCGAACGGCGTGGAATAACCGCCGCTTTTCAGGAGAGGCAATGCTGACACCCCATTACGCCCAGGGGCGCGGGCAACCGCCGGTGTATCTGGCGGCGATCGAGCGTGCCGGGGACAACCGCGGCGCGTTGGTGTTCGCCGTTGGCGAGGCCCGGGAGAAGGTGGCCTTCGGCAACGATGCGGAACTGACCGGGCTGCTGCGCCAGGTGCTGGCGGCGCCGGTGGCCTTGTCGGCGGGCGGGCATGTGCCCGGCCCCGTCGATGAAGTGGCGATGCGCATCGACGCGGGCGAGCTGAGCGGCCCCTATGTGGAGATCGCCTGGTCCGCCCCGGGCCGCTGGATTCTGCGTCAACAAGTGAGCGGCGCCAGCCAGTGGCAGCAGAGCGCCGACCCGGCACAACTGGTGGCCCTGGATTTCCGGCCCGCGACGCTGAAGAGCCATTGACCAACGCCTGAGTGCCGGCGGCAACATGATCGCCAGCGGCCATGCGCCGGGCTCAGGGACACGCGCCCGTGTTAGCATGGGCGCTCCCCGAAGCCGGATTTTCTGCCCGCTATGCCCGCTGCCCACCGCGAAACTCTCGATCTGACCGGCCCTGCCGGAACCCTGAGCCTGACCCTGGATCACCCCGCCTCGACGCCCCGGGGCGTGGCGTTGGTGGGCCACCCGCAGCCAGTGCTTGGCGGCTCGCCGCGCCACCCGGTGCCGCACGCTCTGGCCCGGGCCCTGCGCGACGCCGGCTGGCTGGCGGTGCGGCCGGCGTTTCGTGGCGTGGACGGCTCGCAAGGCGAACACGACGAAGGCAACGGCGAAACCGAGGATGTGCTGGTGATGATTGAGGCGTTGCGTCAGACGCACCCCGATCTGCCGTTGGCGCTGGTGGGCTTTTCCTTTGGCGCCTATGTGTTCGCCCGCGCCGCCGCCCGGCTGCCGGCCGCCGGTCCGGCGCCCGCCCTGGTGCTGCTGGGCATGCCGGTGGGGCAGGTGCCGGACGGTCGTTTTTATCAACCGGTGGCGATCCCCGAGCAGGCGCTGCTGGTGCACGGCGAACACGACGAACGCGCGCCCCTGGCCGACCTGCTGGCGCACTTGCGCGAGGCCCGCCACCCGGTCACCGTGTTTCCGGGCACCGATCATTTCTTCAAGGGCTGCCTGGCTGCCGTGGCGGCCCGGGTGATCGCGCATTTGCACTCGGTCACGAACCGCTAAGTGGGTGCGGTGTGAACAGGCCCTGGCATGCGATCAGTCATGTCGGAAAAGGAGAACCGATGAGCGCTTTGTGGAGCCCGTGGTGCTGGTGGCGCGAGAGACAGCAACGCCGTGATCTGGCGCGTCGCCTGCGCGCCGCCCAAGAGGAGCAGGACGCCGGGTTGTTGCGCAACGGGCGGGTCGACGCCGAGCTGTTCGTGCAATTCAATGGTGCCTATGTGTACGGCAACGCCACGCCGATGAGCTGGCTGATCGGTCGGTTGCGTTGCTTGTATCAGCGCGTACGCAACGGTGGTGAGCTGGAACTGTACCGGCCGGATGATGAGCCGCTGCACTGCCGTGACGAAGCCACGTTAATGGCGTGGATCGAAGGCTATTTTCCCGAGATCACGGTGGCGCATCTCAATAGTTCGCCTTGATTCCGTGATGTTCGATCATCCTTGATGAATAAAGATTGATGCATGGACAAAGCCCGTAAAAAGTCACTCAAGCAGAAAGCGCGCAACCGGCAGCGCGCGGAACTGGAAGCGTCTTTGCCGTTGTCGGCGCAGACGCTGAAATCATTGTTCAGCGAGCTGGACGCCGACGGCGCCCCACCCTGTGACCACACTCTCACCCGTACCCGTGAATTTCTTCACCGCCACGGCCATGATGTCGCGGCCGTGGAGCCGTGGTTGAACCAGCACGGTGGTTTTTGCGACTGTGAAGTGCTGGCCAACGTCTACGACGAAGTGGGCGACCTGCTGGGCTGGCATCTGGATCGGGGAACCTGAGCGGTGGGCCATGGCCTGAGTGACCAGGAGTTCATCAACTGATGACGGAAACAGCAATGACCAGTGACCCAACCAGCAAGCGCATTGTTCAGCGTTTGCATGAAGTGGAACGAGAACACGGCGTGCGAGTGCTGTACGCAGTGGAGTCGGGCAGCCGTGCCTGGGGCTTTGCCTCGCCGGCCAGCGACTACGATGTACGCTTTATCTACAGCCACTCACGGGATTGGTACCTGAGCGTCGATGTGGAAGAACAGCGCGATGTGATTGAATACGAGCCCGCCGACGGTATTGACCTCAATGGTTGGGATCTGCGCAAGGCGCTGAAGCTGCTGGGGCACTCCAATCCGAGTGTGGTCGAATGGCTGCAATCGCCACGGGTTTACCTGGACAAGTGCCATTTCGGCGAACAGGCAAGAGCCCTGTGCGGCGAGGTTTACTCGGTGCAAAAAGGCATTCATCACTACTACAACATGGCGAAAAGCAATTACCAGGGGCATTTGAAGGCGCAGCTGGTGCCGCTGAAAAAATATTTTCATGTGTTGCGTGCTCTGTTCGCGGTGCGCTGGTTACAGGCCCACGGTGAACCCGCGCCGGTCGAGTTCGAACGTCTGCGTGACCAGGTGCAAGATCAGACCGCGTTGAAACAGGCGATCGACAAACTGCTGGCCCGCCGCGGCAGTGGCCACGATAAAGAGTTCATGCCCGCTATTCCGGCGCTCAATGAGTTCATCGAGTCGGAGCTCTCCGCCCTGGCGGCGGTGGTCACCCCTTCGCCGGCGACCGAGCCGGCGCAAGACGACCTGACCGTGGTGAACAAAGTATTCCGGAGCCTTCTGGAGAATGGATCGTTGCCGTCGCGCCCGGAGGGAGCATGACGTCATCGCGCTGGGCCTTGGGCGATGCGCAAGCCCTGGCCACACAATATCCGTACACCTTTTACAAGCCTTCGCCGGTGGCGATCACCGCGCTCCGGCCAGGCAATCTTGCCAAGTTGATCTTCGAGTTCGAATCGGATGATCCCCAGGCGCCCGGTGCCGAACGCATGTGGGTGTTGATCACCGGAGTGAACGAACAGGGTTTCGTCGGTACGCTTAACAATCAGCCACTTTATATCGACGATCTTCAGCCCCACGATCCGGTGTCGTTTCAGGCCCGCCATATCATGGGCGTGGACGTGCCGGACCCGGTGCCCGCCTTGCCCGATCGATACCTTGCGCGCTGTTTAGTGACCAACAAGGTGCTGCGCGAAGGCGAGCCGGTAGGCTACCTGTATCGCGAAGAGCCTGACCAGGACGACGACAGCGGCTGGAGTTTTCTGGCCGGCGATGAAACCGAGGACTACCTGGAAGACACCGCCAATGCCGCCTATGTGTCGCTGGGTGCGGTACTCACCGTGGACGACGGCTTTATCGATCTGCTCGACCGGGAGCCGGGATGTGCCTTTGTCAAAGACGAAAACGGGGGGTTCGTGGAAGTGGTGGACTAGGACCACCATTGGCCCGTCAGGCCCGCGATCCGGCCGAGTGCCGCTTCGCCATTGTGTGATGCCTATTGGTTGAACTCGACCCGGTGTCGCGTTAGAGCGGCGTGTCGTCTGTTAATGCCATGGACCGCGCCTGGCATGCTACGCTCCGCATGACCAGCCGTTTGCTCGCCAGGCCCATCGCCCATGTTTTCTTTACCCAGAACCGCCACCGCGCCGTTTTGTCCCTCGGAAGTGCAGGGCAGCATCCACATTGATGCCGGTGCGCCGTTCGCGGCGCGCTTAAAGCGCTTCGTCGGCCCAGGCTTGCTGGTGGCGATCGGTTACATGGACCCGGGCAATTGGGCTACGGACATCGAGGCCGGTGCCCATTTTGGTTACGCGCTGCTGTGGGTGGTGGCGGTGTCGAGCATCGCCGCCATGTTCCTGCAGTTGCTCACCGCCCGGCTCGGCCTGGTCACTGGCCAGGATCTGGCGCAGCTCAGTTACCAGCGCTACGGGCCGGTGGGGCGGGCGGTGCAGTGGTTCAGCGCGGAAGTGTCGATCATCGCCTGCGACGTGGCCGAGGTGCTGGGCTGCGCACTGGCGTTCAACCTGTTGCTGGGCGTGCCGCTGGTGTGATCCTGCTCACCGTGCTTGATACGCTTATTGTGCTGGGCCTGAAAGGCCGTGGTTTCCGGCAAATCGAGGCGATCGTGCTGGGCCTGATCGGCACCATCGTGTTCTGCTTCGTGGCTCAGCTGGCCATGGTGCCGCCGGATTGGGGACCGGTGCTGGCCGGTCTGGTGCCCGGTAATCCGGGCCACGACAGCCGCGACGCCATCGTGCTGGCGCTGGGCATCGTCGGTGCCACCATCATGCCGCACAACCTCTATCTGCATTCCTCCGTGGTGCAGACCCGCCGGGTAACGGGTGGCCGCGACACGGTCCGCGATACGCTGGCGATGGTGCGGGTGGACACCATCGGCTCATTGTTTCTCGCCATGTTGGTGAACGGCGCGATTCTGGTGCTGGCCGGCTCCGCGTTCCATGCCAGTGGCCTGACCGAGGTATCCAGCATCGACGACGCCTACCATCTGATTACGCCGATTGCCGGTGGGGCCGCCGCGGTGTTGTTCGGGGTCGCGTTGTTTGCCTCCGGGCAAAGCGCCACGCTCACGGGCACCATTGCCGGCCAGGTGATCATGGACGGCTTTCTCAAGCTGAAGATCCCCTGTTACCAGCGTCGCCTGATCACCCGCGGCCTGGCGCTGATTCCGGCACTGGCCGGCGTGCTGATCCTGGGGGATGGCTCGGTGGGGACGCTGCTGGTATGGAGCCAGGTGGTGCTGAGTGTGCAGTTGCCGTTCGCCATGTGGCCGCTGATCCGCTTCGCCAGCGAGCGTAGTGTCATGCAGAAGCACGTTTTGCCGGTGCCGATGCAGGCACTGGCTTGGGCGCTGTTCGCGCTGATCGGTGGTGCCAATTTGCTGCTGATCTTTGTTCTGTAAAGTCTCACCGGCTACCGTTTCCGCCCGGGCAAGCCGAATCCGTGCTATGCTGCCGTTCGATTCACCCCACCGCTTAGTGGGGACTTCTTGTTGTTCTCCGGTCGCGCCAGGCCGGCATAATCGCCATTGCCCCTCTAAGCCATGCGCCGCTTGAGGAGCATTATGACTACCGTTTCCACGCTTTCATTACGAGCCCGCCTTTATTCGGCGCAGGCACCTCCGAACACCACGCGCTCCGCTCCCGCTTTTGTCGCTTCCGCTCCACCTGACCCTCCGCTGCACAACGCCCACCTCCCCGCGCCCAGCGCCCGAAAACGCACCGCCACCGCGATTGTCTATTGCGAGGGGCAGTTCGGTGATATCGATGGCAAAACCGCCAACGGTCTGATTCGCCACTCGGAAAAATACGACGTCCTGTCGGTGATCGACAGCCGGCAGGCGGGTCTGGATACCGGCGTGGTGCTGGATGGCGTGCCCAATGGCATTCCCATTTACGCCGATCTCGCCATGGCGCTGAGCCAGGCCCCGGTGATGCCGGACTTTCTTATTTTTGGCATGGCGCCGGCCAGCGGCATGCTCTCCGATGATCAGCGAGCCGTGGTGTTGGCGGCCATGGGCGAGGGCATGAGCATCGTTAACGGGCTGCATGAATTCCTCAACGACGACGCCGAGTTCGCCACCGCCGCCATTGCTCACAACGTGGACATCGTTGATGTGCGCCGGCCCCGGCCCAAAAAGTATCTGCGCATGTTCAGTGGCCGCATTCACGAGGTGACCTGCCCGAGGATCGCGGTGCTGGGCACCGATTGCGCGATCGGTAAACGCACCACCGCCACGGTTCTGGCGGCGGCGCTGAACCGCATCGGGCTTAAAACGGTAATGGTGGGCACCGGTCAGACCGGGCTGATTCAAGGCGCGCGTTACGGGGTGGCCCTGGATTCGGTGCCCTCTCAGTTTTGCGCCGGCGAGCTGGAAGCCACCATCGTTGACGCCTTCCATGCCGAGCAGCCGGACGTGATCATCATCGAGGGGCAGGGCGCGCTGAGCCACCCGGCGTTTTCCACCACCTCATTTATTCTGCGCGGCGCCTGCCCCCAGGCGGTGGTGCTGCAACACGCCCCGGCACGGAAGTTCCGTTGCGATTTCGAAGCCATGGCAATGCCTGACCCGGCCGACGAAATCAATTTGATCGAGACGTTTTCGGACACTCGGGTGATCGGCCTGACACTCAACCATGAGCACATGGACAACACCCAGGTGAGCGCCGCGATCACCGCTTTCGGCGAGCGTCTCGCCATTCCCGTCACCGATGCCCTGGCCCGGCCCGAGCAGGAGCTGGTGAAAATGGTGTTGGCCGCGTTTCCCGAACTTCAGGCCGGGCGGAAAGGGGGAGTGCAATGAGCGCGCCAAGGCTGGAAATCGACCTGGACAAGATCACCCATAACGCCCGTGTACTGGTGGAGGATCTCGGTGCCCGTGGCATCGTGGTGACCGGTGTCACCAAGGCCGCTCTGGGCGCGGTTGAAGTCGCCAAGGCAATGTTGCGCGCCGGCGTCAGCGGCCTGGGCGATTCGCGCATTGAAAACATCGAAGCGATGCGTCTGCAACGCATCAGCGCGCCGATCATGCTGATCCGCTCGCCGATGCTCAGCCAGGCCGAGCGGGTGGTGAAATGCGCGGACATCAGCTTCAACACTGAACTGGCGGTGGTACGCCGGCTGTCGGCGGCGGCGCAAAACGCTGAACGCACCCATGGCATCGTACTGATGGTCGAGCTGGGTGACTTGCGCGAAGGGATTTTGCCCGCTGATCTGATCAACGCCGCCCGAGAGGTGGTGCGCCTGCCGCATCTGGCTCTCACCGGGATCGGCGTCAATCTGGCCTGCCACAGTGGCGTGGCGCCGGATCAGCACAACATGATGGCGCTGTCGGCGCTCGCCGACGAAGTGGAGGCCGCTCTCGACGTCAAGCTGGAGCTGGTCTCCGGTGGCAACTCGGCGAACCTGAATTGGGCGCTGGGCAATGGCCGCGTCGGACGCATCAATCACCTGCGTCTCGGTGAGGCCATTCTTCTTGGCCGCGAGCCCTTGCACCGCGAACCCGTCGACGGCCTTCACACCGACGCCATTTCCCTGGTGGCGGAAGTGATTGAGTCCAAGACCAAGCCTTCTCTGCCGTGGGGCACCTTGGCGGAGACCGCCTTCGGCGGTGACGTCACCTCCACCGACACTGGCGCCATGGCGCGCGCGATCCTGGCGGTGGGTGAACAGGACATCGCTCCGGATGGATTGGAGCCGCCGGAAGGGCTGACCATCCTTGGCGCCAGCGGTGATCATCTGCTGATCGATTGCGGCAAGCGGCATTTACAGGTGGGCGCGGAAGTGCGCTTCGCGGTGAACTACAGCGCCCTGGTGCGCGCCATGACCTCGCCGTTCGTTGAAAAAGCCATGGCGCGGGGCATGACAGCCCGGCGCGGTGCGAGCCGGTCGCCAGTCAGCTCAGTCTGAACCGGATCCGAGCTGGGGCCCGACCACAATCGGGTCGCTTTCGTGGCGTTCAGGGCGCGGCCGGCGCGCCAACAGCGTTACTCTTTTTCTTCGACAAGCCTGCCCTTTGAGGATTTCCAGCTTCATGAACTGAGCGTTTCAGAGCGGGTCGATGACCGCGGTCTGCGGTTCGGGGGTGGCCAATTCAAGCTCCTCCTCGGGCAGTTCCAGCAGTTCGATGAGAAACTGTCGCCAGACCTTATAGATCATAAAACGCCCAAGGTGGGAAAAGCTTCGAAAGCGCACATTGGGCAGATTGCCCGCCAGCGCCCGCGCGCTGCCGATAGAGATAATGCGATCATCCTCACCGTGCCAGTGCATGATGGGCACTTTGATGCGCCTCAGGTCCACGCCCCAGGGATGCTGCATACGTATATACTCGTCGATCAGTATGCGCGCGCCCTGGAAGTGGCTGGCGTGCATGCGTTCAATCAGCCGCGCCAAAAGATTCGGGTCACTGAGCACGGCCTGGTCATCAGGGCACAGCGACTTAGCCAGACGGGACAGATATTTTTCCGGCGAACGTTGCACGCCGCGCAAAGCCAGCCGCCCCACCAAAACGAACAAACGCGGGTCCTTGCGGAAGATGCGCAAGAACATGGCATGGATACGGTCGAGCTTGTCCAGTTCGAAATGTTCGATGGGCACGGTACTGGCGAGCAGGCCCAGGCGGTCGAACAGGTCCGGGTAAAGCGCCGCCGCACACAAGGCATAGGGGCCGCCGCCGCAGTACGCGGCCATTGGCGGGCGCTCAATGCCCAAGTGGCGGCACAGGGCGCGAATGTCCGCGCCGAAATCTTTGAACTCCATGTTTGGTCGGGCGGTGGACAGTCCATAGCCCGGGCGCACGATCAGAATCATGCGCAATCCCCGACGCCGGTACCAGGCTTCGAATAACCGGTGATCGGGCAGGGCGCTACCCAGATTGTCCAGCGTCAAGACCGCTCTCCCCGTTGGATCACCATATTCAAACCAACTCAACACGCGCCCATCGGCAAGGGTGAGTGTGCGTTCTGGTGTCTGGCGCAGGGCGGCAGGCCCAACTGCCTGTACCAGAGCGTGTCCCATGGCCTGGCTGACCAATTGTACCTGGCTGTTGGCATCCAGCTTCGCCATGGTGGATTTCAGCTGGGTGCGAGCCGTGTGTACGCTGATCGATAACAATTCCGCGCTTTGACTAAGGTTGCCAATCTTGCACAGCAGGTGCAGCAGACGTGATTCAGCGTGAGTGATATTAAAGATGGCCTTGAGAGACTCTGGCGACGGTGTCACGACGCTATCGCCGGCCAGAATCCAGACAATGGTGCGCACTTTGGCGATGGCTCCCGGCGCATCGGACTTTTTAATCGGCAAACACAGCAGCGTTATGGCATCGCGTTGAGACGTGAGCATCTGCGCCTGGCGGCCGGCGGAGAGGTTATTGACCCTCTTCAGGGCTTCTTTCAATTCTCGATCGTTGAACCGCAAGGTGCCGTCGGTGAGAAGTTCGATAGGGCCGTCGCGAAGAGCGTGTCCGGCGGCGGGATTGAATTCCAATGCTCGCATTTGCTCATCAAGCATCAGCATTGGCCAAGGCATCTGGTTGTACATGGTATTGAGAACCTGAGTGCGGTCCTCAAGTGCGTGCATATAGGTGCTGCCGCGTACCGCCCGTTCCAGGTGTTCAATCAGATATTCCACTTGCAGGGGCGCTCTGGCACCAGCGCCTTGCTCGGGCGAATCGCTGGTCCAGTCGGTGATGTTGTCGAGCAGATCCATCCAGTCGCCGGGGGAGAGCGCGGTTTCATAGATCCGACCGATCAGGTCGTTGTCGTCATCCTGCAAGGTGAAGATCCCGCTTCCGTCGGTTATTGAATTTTATGATAGGAAGCGTTAACCGGGACCGCAACGAAAAAGACCCCGGGGATCGGGGTCAAAAAAGGGGCAGCCATATCTGGGCTGGCTGCCGGGGCACGCCATGCGGCGTTTTCGGGACTGATCTTAAGAGGAATTACTGCCCGCCGTTTGAAATCTCCACCAACACCACCAGGCCCAGTTCATCGGGGTCACCGTCTTCTGGTACCCAGTGGGTGGTGAAGACACCGAGACTTGCATCCTGGTTAAAGAAGCCTTCAAAAACATTGCCGCCTTCCGCGTCGGTGAGGGTCATGGTGGTCGCGCCGTTGGCGGCGATGTCGATCGCCAATGTTTCACTTACAGTATCATGCTCCACGGACAGGTCGTCACCCAGGCCGTTCTTGCGTATCTCGGTGAAGGTGCCATCCAGAATGCCGGCGGTATTGCTGCTTAAGGTGATATAACTATTGAAATGGCTGTTGATCATCTCGATATCGCCGGTGCCGTTGCCGGCTCCTTCCAGGCCCACCGATAAAAGCATAAGCCGGTACTGCTTACCGGTAACGTTGGGCGCGCTGTCGGGTAATTTTACCATCAAGGTTTTATTGAATTGTGCCCAGATGTTGCCATCGTTTTCACTTTCCGCGAAAGCAATAAAATCGAAGGTGTCATTGATGAAGCCGTCCGTGGATACGGGCTGCCCATCTTCTTGGCTGGCGGAAATAATATCGCCGTGCTCGGAGATGTCGATGTTTTCGCCCTGGGAGCCGGCTTCGGTAAGCGACTGATAAGTGCTGCGAGTACTTTCCAGGCCCACTCTGTGGCCAGTGACGTCTCCGTAGTCGTAGGTGCCATCGCCATTGAATGTTAGAACGTTGGTTTCGGTCTGCAGCTCAATCACGCCACGCTGAGCATAGCTCTCGATGAATACCCGCCCAAAATGGCCGTTCAAATCAGAGTCGCTCATATTGGAAGGGGAGCGGGCGAAGACTTCCAGAGCCCGAGCGGCCTCATCGCCAAGACGATCGTTCGGGTTTAGCGCATCAGGCTCTCCATCATCATCGGTGTCGGTGGTGCCATAGCGTACCGCGGCTTCCTGGGAAAGAAGAAAAAACAGCCCCTTTCCTTTCACTTTCTGCAGGTTATAGATCATCGAGGGGTAGCGAAAAGCGAAATTGCCATTGAATTCCTCTTCAAAGGGACTTTCGATTGAGAGAATTCCGGAGCCGGTGAGCATGCCAGTAAGAGCTTCACCGTCGGTGTCGATGTCCGCCTCGTAGTAAATGGATGCATCGGCCACGCTCATGCCAGAAAGATTGGAGTAGGCGCTGTCTTCGCTTGAGAGGGTGATCGAGACCTGGTTTGCACCACCGTCGGCGAAGCTGAATGTGCTGCGCCATATATCGTTAGCGAAGGTGCCGAAGTTGTTATTGTCGCTGTCGTGCAAGCCGAGACTAAAAGCGGAACTACGGTAATCACCGCTTATGTCGCTGGCATTGCCTGGCTGCTCTTTGATTACCGCCACTTGTTGTTCCACGAATTCGCCCACTTCCTGTTCGAGCTTGGCGAGCATGTCTCTGAGGTCGTTGCCGGCGATCAGGTCGAAGGTGTCCACTTTGCCACTCAAGGTGACCACATCCATGACAACCAATTGATCCAGATCGGCGCCCTCCTGGATGAATTTTTGCAGCACGAACTCGGAAACCGGGTTTATGTCGACTGCCTGGTCAACCACCTGGGCACGCATTTCCGTGCCCGGGCCAGTGATTCGCACGATCAGGTTGCCCGCCAGGTTGACCCCCTGTGGCAGAGGTAAACTATAGTCGCCACTGATCGAAGTGACGGTCTCTGCAAGGATCTCGCCAATCGGATTGCCTGCATCATTCACGCGTAGCAACTCGACCTTCGCCCCTCCTACCGGGTCCAGGCCGGTGATTGCCGCCGCGGCTGGCGAAATCAATGCATTCAAGGCCAGTTCGAACAGGCTTGGGCTGGTGCGCAGAGCCACCGCGCCGGCTGGCGCGGTGGCGGTGCCGGTGATGGTGCGTGTGGTCCCGCCGCCACCGGTATCGCCGCTGCCGGAGGAGGAGTCTCCACCGCAGCCGGCCAGAATCGTGGTCGAAACCACGCATGCAATGAGTAAAAACGCTGTTTTTTTCATGGTTGCCCTTCATATCCAAAATCAGATCTAGCGAGCCTAGGAGGTTTGTGTAATTCGCACATACCCCATATGGGCTAAACCGATCACATGCCGAGCCGGGGCCTTTAAATCTCATCCTGCGTCGTCACCTTCTGGTTAGGCGTCGTCGTTTGCGCGGCGATGTGGAGTAACTGATGCGAGGAGGCTTGCCATGGCAGCCGATATGCAGGCGAACTCGATCCCCGACACCATGTGCGCCATGGTGCTCACCGGCCACGGCGACGTGGACCAGTTGGTGTACCGGAACGATGTGCCGGTGCCTGAGCCCGGGCCCGGCGAGGTGCTGGTGCGGGTGACCGCCACCGCCAAGAACAACACCGACCGCAAGGCACGCGAGGGTTTGTATCCGACTAAGGACAATGTCGAGGTTACCTCGTTTCAGATTGGCGGCGAGGCGACCCTGACATTCCCACGCATCCAGGGCGCCGACATCGCCGGCCGGGTGGCGGCGGTGGGCGAAGGCGTCGATCCCGGACGCGTCGGTGAACGGGGCTTGCTGGACTTCAATCTCTACCCGGATCAACGCCGCGATCTGAACCTGACACCGGATTATTACGGCCACGGCGCCGATGGCGGTTTCGCGGAATACGTGGCGGTGCCGTCGGATCAGTTTTATCACGTCGACAACCCGGAGCTGGCGGACGCGGAGTTGGCGGCGATGGGCATGTGCTCCTACCAGACCGCGTTTCACATGCTCACCAGCGCTGAAGTCAAAGCCGGTGAAACCGTGCTGGTCAGCGGTGCCAGTGGCGGTGTGGGCACGGCGCTGATTCAGTTGTGCCGGATCATCGGGGCGATTCCCTACGCATTGAGTACGCCGGATAAAGCCACCGCGTTGCGGGAGCTGGGCGCGGAGGCGGTGTTGGACCGCTCGCAAATGGAAGGCTTCGCGGAGCGCGTCGCCGCGCTCACCAACGGCAAGCCGTTGGACGCGGTGATGGATCTGGTCGGTGGCGAAATGACGGACCGTTTTATCGACGCGATGACTTTTGAGATGAAGCGCCGAAGCGGTTACCCGAGACTGAGCATCGCCGGTGCCAGTGCCGGTAATCTCAGCGAAATACTGTGGACGCGCATTTATCTGTACCAAGTGCGCATTCATGGCGTTTCTCATGGCACCCGCGACGAGGCGGCTCAGTTGATCGAATGGATCCGCGCCGGCCGTCTTAAACCGGTACTGCACGGTGCCTTCAAGCTGTCGGAACTGCACCAGGCGGAGCGTTACTTCGTGAACCGCGGCGGCGGATTTCTCGGCAAAATCGTGATGGTTCCGGATCGGCAGTGGCAAACCCACGGTGCCCGTTTCGCCGTTGACGCCCGGGAGCAAACGCCATGAGTGAGACGCTGAAGATCAAGCTGATGGATACCCACGCCGGCGGTGATGTCAGCCGTATCGTGTTCGCGGGCATCGACCGGTTGCCCGGTGACACCGTGCGCCAGCAAATGGAGTATCTGCGTGACGACGCGGACGGCTTACGGCGGCTGCTGTTGAATGAGCCGTATGGCATTCCGGAAATGTCCGTGGACCTGATCGTTCCCGCCTGCGACCCCGAGGCGGAAGTGGGGTACATCATCATGGAAGTGATGGGCTACCCGATTTACTCCGGCTCCAACACCCTGTGCACCGCCACCGCAGTGCTGGAAAGCGGCCTGGTGGAGAAACGGGAAGGGCTGCGGAGTTTTAAGATGGAGTCGCCAGCGGGGCTGGTGAACATTGAGGCCCGGGTGCGCGATGGCGTGGTGGAATCGGTCACCTGCGGTGGCCTGCCCAGTTACATCGACAGCTATCGTCACCGCATCCACGTGCCCAATCTCGGCGATGTGACCTACAGCGTGGCCTACAGCGGCGGCTTCTACGCACTGGTGGACGCGGCCGCGCTGGGCTTTGATCTGACTCTGGACGAAGAGCGCGATCTGGCCCGTTGCGCCGAGGCCATTGTCGCCGCCTTGCAGGCGGAGCGGGGCTTTTCCCACTACACCCTGGGCGATGTCGGGCCGTTGCCGTTCCTGCATTTCATGGGCCCGGTGGAACAGGTCAGCGATCACTTCTATCGGTCGCGCTCCGCCACCTATGTGCACCCCGGGGTGATCTGTCGCAGCACCACCGGCACCGGCACCTCGGCGCGGCTGGCGCTGATGCACCACGAAGGCATGATTTCACCCGGCGACCGCCTGGAAACCGTGTCTTTGCGCGGCTCCGGTTTTATCGGCGAGTTCATTGAGGTGAACAACGTGGACGGCCACCAGGTGGTGGACAACACCATTACCGGCAAAAGCTATGTACTCGCCCACTCCGAAACGGTGGTCAACTGTGACGATCCGATGGTGGATTGCGCCGGGCTACACCACATTCTCACCGACAGCCATGAGTAACGCCGCCGGTTAGCCGTCGTGGCCGGCCATGCGGCGAGCGTATTCCGGCAGGGTCCCTGGTTTCGGAGGCCGCACGCCGATCAGGAACGCAATGCTGGCCACCACGTTGAGTGCCGCCATCAACATGAACGCATGGGCGTAACCGCTTTGCCCGGCGCCGGCCTGGATCAGAGAGCCGGAAACGGCCGGTGCGATCAGCCCGGCGGAGGTGGCCACCGCCAGCAGCACGCCGAGCATGGTGCCACGGTGCTCGGGCAGAATCATGTCGGAGACAATGGCGTTGCCGAGCGGATAACCAGGGCTGCCCAGGGCGCTGGCGATGACCAGAAACACCACCGCCAGGCCGGTGCCCGGCACTGACACGAACAAGTACCAGCAGGTTGCTGAACACAGCCCCAGCAGGCCCATCATATAAACCCGCGATTTGCGACTGCTTTGTGTTTTTCGGAACAGTACGTCCGCCAGATAACAGAACAGCAAAGAGGCCAGGGCACCGGCCAGCCAGGGCAGAGCCTCGTAGGTTTGGGCTTGCGCGTGGGTCAGGTGGCGCACCTCTTCCAGGTACGGCGGCACCCACACAATCATCAGCGCCAGCCCCCAATAGCTGGCGAACCCGGCCAAAGCGATCAGGATAAAATCCCGTGAAAAAATGGCGGGCATCAGATGACGCCAGGCAATGCTCTGTGTTGGCCGCTGTTCGGGGGTGCCCTCCGGCGAGGGCAGACCCAGGCTGGCCGGGCTCTCCTTGGAGAGTGCCGTCCAGGCCAGCACCCAGACAGTGCCGATAATACCGAGAAAGATGAACGCCGAGCGCCAGCCAAAATGATAGATGAAGTAGATCAGCACCGGTGCCGCCAGGGCCGGACCCAGGGCACCGCCAATCGTCACCAGGGAAAAGCCCAGGCCGCGCTGGGATTGGGGTAACCATTTCGCCACCGCGTGGATCGATAGATTGTAGGATGGCCCCTCGGCGGCGCCGAGCACCACCCGCGTGGCCACCAGCTGTGGCAGGCTGGCAATAAAGACGGTAACGAACTGGGTGGCGGCCCACACCGACGCCATGCCGGCCAGCAGAGTCTTGGTGCGGAAGCGATCGGAAAGGCGGCCCACCACCAGACCGGAAATGGAGAAAAACCAGAAGAAAGCGCTTCCCACCAGGCCGAACTGCTCATGGTTGAGGCCCAGGTCTTTCATGATCGGTACCGCGGCAAAACCGATGATCGTCTTGTCGGCGAAATTGATCACGCCGAGGAAGAACAAAAATGCGATCGCCGACCATTTGTAGAACGTCAGGCTTCTGCGTGCTGGCTGAATCGAATGCTCGCCTCGGAGTGCCATGGAATCTCCCGCCGATACAGAGGGCGCTTGGCGCCGCCTGGGAAAATATGTATTTGCACCTTTAGTGCAATATATAGGGCATGATTGTTGACCTGTCAATCATCGTCGCCAGTTCGCGGGCTGGACTTGTGATGCGCGGCTGCCTAGGCTGGTTGTCCTTGCCAATTTTTATGCTTAATAGTCCCCTTCCGGTGCGTGTGGTGATGCCGGTGCAAGAAGGTCGAAAGCGATGTCAAAGCCGGAAAAGAAGCCATCCCAGGGCGATGGCCGAGTGCTGAGAGCGGAACAAAATCGCCATAAAGTGGCGCAGGCGATGTTGGAATTATTGCGCGGCGGAGTGATTCAGCCGACCCGGGAGCAGGTCGCCAGGCAGGCTGCCTTATCGTTGCGTACCGTTTACCATCACTTCGCCAATCTCGAAGCGCTCTATGAAGAAACATGCGAACTGCAATTTTCCACGATTCATGATCTGGTGATCTGGAGGCCCGCGCCGCAGGAACGGTTTCCGGCACGATTGGTGGCGTTGATGGATGTCCGAGCGGAACTCTACGAACAGATTACGCCGGTACGTCGCAACGCCATGCTCTGGATTCACCGCTCGCCGGTGCTGGGCAAACGCATCGGGCAGTTGAATCAGGCATTGCGCAATCAGCTTGAGGCGGTGCTCGCGCCGCAGTGGGAAGATCTGGAAGGCATTGCCCACGAGCAACGCCTGGATGCGGCGGAGGCAAGCGGCAGTTGGGAGGCCTGGGAATTCATGCGGGCCCGCAAGGGCTTTTCCCGAGAGCGGGCCTACCGAGCCATGTCGGCGGCCCTGGGCACCATCGCCCTCGGCGCGCTCCATTCTGAAAACTGAAAACTGAAAACTGTTACTCCTGCGAATCCCGCAGCCGTTCCAGCCGTTCCTGCTCCTCGTCGAACGCGGCTTTGATCTCCGCCAGCACATCCCCCACGTTGGCGGCGCGGGTGTCCTCTTCGACCTGGCCGGTCAGCGGGCTGTCCGGGTGCAAGTCGCCACTTTCGTAGAGCGCCCAGATCTCCCGGCCGTACTGGCTTTGCAACAGCTCCGGTGCGAACTGGCCGTAGTAGCGCCTCATGTTGTCCACATCGCGCAGGAAAAACGCCTCGGCCTGATTGTTGGCCGCCGCGTTCACCGCCTGAGGCAGGTCAATCACCACCGGGCCGTAATCGTCCACCAGTACGTTGAATTCAGAGAGGTCCCCGTGCACCAGGCCGGCGCACAGCATCAGCACCACGTAGTGCATCATCAGCGCATGATCCTCCAGGGCCTGCTCCTCGCTCATCACCACCTCGCTGAGGCGCGGCGCCACATCGCCGGCGTCGTCGGTGATCAGCTCCATCAGCAACACACCCTCAAGAAGATCGTAGGGCTTGGGCACGCGCACCCCGGCGGCGGACACCCGGCGCAGGGCATCCACTTCCGCGGTCTGCCAGATTTTCTCTTGCTGATCGCGGCCGAACTTGGAGCCTTTCTGCATCGCCCGGGTGCGCCGCCCGCTGCGCACCTTGCGGCCTTCCTGGTAATGCACGGCCTGTTTGAAGCCGCGTTTCGCGGCCTCCTTATAGACTTTCGCGCAGCGCACCGCCTCGCCGCAGCGCACCATATAGATGTCGGCTTCCTTGCCGCTCATAAGGCGGCCGATGACCTCGTCAATGAGACCATCCTCCACCAGCGGTTGTAAGCGTTTCGGGGTTTTCATGCCGCCCTTATACGCTATTTGCGCCGTCACCACATCCATGGCGCGGGGCGGGTTTATGCGTTGGGCGTTTAACGCTAGTCTGGCGGGCCCGGACCAAACCAGAGGTAGTGTGCTCCATGGCCGCATCCCTGACCTCCCTGCTAGGAATTCGTTATCCGATCATCCAGGCGCCGATGGTCGGCGTGTCCACGCCGGAGCTGGCGGCGGCGGTGTCCAATGCCGGCGGTCTCGGCTCGATCGGCATTGGCGCCTGCGACGTACCGGCTGCCCGCCGCATGATCGAGGAGACCCGGGCACTCACCCGACAGCCCTTCAATGTGAATCTGTTCTGCCACCGGCTGGCGGTGGCGGATGCGGCCCGGGAAGCGGGCTGGTTACAGCATCTGCGCCCGCTGTTCGAAGAGTTCGGTGCCACGCCGCCGGCCGCGTTGGCGGAAATTTACACCAGTTTCGTGGTCGACGAGGCGATGCTGGCCCTGCTGCTGGAGCTGCGCCCGGCGGTGGCCAGCTTCCACTTCGGGCTGCCGCCGACGCCCTGGATCGCGGCCCTGCGCGAAGCCGGGGTGGTGACCCTGGCCTGCGCCACCACGCCCGCCGAGGCGGCGCGCATCGAGGACGCCGGCGTTGACGCCATCATCGCCCAGGGCGCCGAGGCCGGCGGCCATCGCGGGGTGTTCGAGCCCGAGCACGGCGACGCCTGCATCGGCACCCTGGCGCTGGTGCGGCTGATTGCCGGCGGCACCCGGCGGCCGGTGATCGCCGCCGGCGGCATCATGGACGGCGCCGGCATCGCCGCCGCGATGGCGTTGGGAGCGGCCGGCGCGCAGTTGGGCACGGCCTTTGTGTTGAGTCCGGAATCCGCCGCCAATCAAGACTACCGGGACGCCCTGAGCGGCCCGCGCGCGCAGCACACCGCCATTACCTCGGCGATTTCCGGTCGCCCGGCGCGCGGCCTGATCAACCGTATGCACAGCGAAGTCGGCGTGCCTGGCGCGCCGCGGGCCCCGGATTACCCGATTGCCTACGACGCCGGCAAGGCGCTCAACGCCGCCGCCAGTGCCGCCGGCAGCGATCAGTTCGCGGCCCAGTGGGCCGGGCAGGGCGCAGCGCTGGCCCGGGCTCTGCCCGCCGCCGAATTGATCGACGTGCTGGTGCGCGAATGGCAGCAGGCCGGGGTTCCGTGACCGGCTTCACAAATGGCGAACCGTCGCCCGGTGGGTCGCATTTCTGACATACCAGACTGCCAGAGTCGGGCGTTCCAGGGCTTCGGCCCCAATACCAAAACACCTCTGGAACGGACCCTTCAAAATGCCTCTTTCCTTGTCCTTACGGCGCTGCCTGACCGGCGCGTTGCTGATCTCCTGTGGCCAGACCCTGGCGGCGTCGGCGGAGCTGACCGCCCGTGCTTTTCGTTATCATGGCCCCGGTGCGCCGGTGTTGGTGGTGGCCCACCGCGCCGATTGGCGGGCGGCGCCGGAAAACTCCCTGGCCGCGATCCGCTCCGCCATCGATAAACGCATTCCCATGGTCGAGATTGATGTGCGCATGAGCGCCGATGGCGAGATGGTGCTGATGCACGACGGCTCGGTGGATCGCACCACCAATGGCCACGGGGCGGTGTCGGCGATGACCCTGGCGCAGATCAAGGCGCTGCGTCTGAAACAGGGCCTCGGCGGTGATCAGGCGCCATTGACCGACGAGACCGTGCCAACGCTGGCGGAGGTGATGGCCCTGAGCAAGGGCCGCATCATGCTGCAGATCGATAAAGCCTGGGCGCTTCGAGAGCCGATCTACCAACTGCTGACGGCGGCCAACATGGTCAACCAGGTGGTGTTCAAGAGCGACGCTGACCCGGCTCAGGCCCAGGCGTTCATGCGCCGCGACCCGCGCATTCTTTACATGCACATCGTCAACGATGACAACGCCGGGGATTTTTATGCCTTCGGCGATCCCATGCCACAGGCGTTCGAAATCAACTACGACCGCCTCACCGATGAGCAGATCCAGCCTGCCTACATCGATGATGTGCGACGCAATGCGCGCATTTTCGCCAATACCATGTGGGAAGGGTTGTCCGCGGGCTACACTGATGAAGCCTCGCTGCGCGACCCGGCATTGGGCTGGAAAACGGTGATCGAACGTCACCACGCCAGTGTGATTCAGACCGACAACCCGGTGGCGCTGATGGACTATCTCACACCGGCCTGGCCCCACCGCTGGCTCAATAACGCGGACGTGGTGATTCAGGCGGAGGACTACGTCACCGACGGCAAGGACGAGGGTTACCACGACCAGGACGACGAAAACCGTGGCGGCGACGTGTACCGCCCTTATGAGGGCGTTGATGTCTGCAACCAGGAAGGGGCCATCAATCTGTGCTGGATTCGGGCTGGCGAGTGGGCCGTCTACCGCTTCCAGGTGCCGCGCAGCGGCTATTATCACGTTGAGGCGCGGGTCTCATCGCCCTACAACCCCGCTGGCCGGTTCACCCTGGAATTCGATGACGACGGCGCTCCGCTGGACGTCGCGGTGGCGACCACCACGTCGCACGATGCCTTTGAGTCGCAGCCGGCGGGCGGCCGTTACTTCGGGCGCGGCGAGCACCAATTGCGCTTTCATGTGAGCGAGGGTGAGTACCAGAATTTCAACGTGGACTATTTCAAACTGACCCGACGCTAGCCCGGCCCACGCTTTCCTCCATCGCCGCTTGTGCGTACTATAGCGCCCGGCCGCTGAAGGCGGCCTCTGTTCTCAGGGCGGGGTGCAAGTCCCCACCGGCGGTGATGGCGAAAGCCTAAGCCCGCGAGCGCCCGATGCTTCCTTCCGGTTTCGCCGGGGGCGGAAAGTCGGGGTCAGCAGATTCGGTGTGAATCCGAAGCCGACGGTAACAGTCCGGATGAAAGAGAACGGCGCCATGGAGGATTGTCAGTGGTGCGCGCCGGCGTGGGTCGGTGGGTCGCTGTGCTCTCTGGTTCCGCATGCCCTGATTCTGGTGTTAACCGATCTCCGTTGAGGACGACCATGAATCAGACCTTCCCGTTATCGCTTTCCGAATCCACCCGCGCCCAGCGCATCGCTTTTATTCAGGGCCATTGGCATGGCGACATCGTTGGCCGTGCCCGCGAGGCGTTTTTCGCCGAGCTGGCCGGGCAGGGCATCAGTGAGTATCAGGTGGACGTGTTTACCGTTTCCGGTGCCTACGAAATTCCCCTGCAGGCCCAGGTGCTGGCCGCGAGCGGCCGCTACGGCGCCATCGTGTGCGCGGGGCTGGTGGTGGACGGCGGGCTCTACCGCCATGAATTCGTCGCCCAGGCGGTGATCGAGGGCATGATGCGCGTGCAACTGGACAGCGGCGTGCCGGTGATCTCGGCGGTGCTGACGCCGCATCACTTCCATGAGCACGAAACCCACCAGGTGTTCTTCAGCGAGCACTTCGTGAGCAAGGGCCGGGAAGCCGCCCAGGCCTGCCTGCAAACCCTGGAGAACCACCACCGCCTGCGCACGTTGAGCGAGCGCTGAACACTGAAAACTGAACACTGAAAACTGAACTACAACAACCGCGCTTCCTGCAGATCCACCCGACGAACCAGCTCCCGGGCCAGCTCGTCGGAGATGCGCCGCTGGCGCGCCAGCTTAAAGAACTCGTCGCGGGAGGCGGCCAGGGCGGCCAGCCGCATTTGCCGCTCGATGTGCCGCTGGCGCTGCACGCGTTCGGCGTCCACGTCCTGGGCGATGCCACCGGTGGCCAGTTGTTGCAGCCCTTCCATGACCCGGCCGGCGACGTCGGTATAAAGCTGTGGGTCGTCGTTGGGGTTCCGCCGGGTCAATTCATGCAGGCTGGCCTCCACCGCCTTCACCGCCGCCTGGCGGGCGGCTTCGTTGGCGAGATCTTCCTGACGGTGGTGTTCGGTTTCCGGTGGCAGCTCCAGGCCTTTGAGCATTCTTGGCAGCCCGACGCTGGCGGCGATCAGGGAAATGATGATCACCATGGCGGCCAGAAAGATGGCCAGGTCGCGCCCCGGCAGCGGGCTGCCGTCGTTGAGCACCAGCGGCAGGGTGAGCACGCCCGCCAGGGTGATGGCGCCGCGCACCCCGGCCAGGGAAATCGCGCCGATCATGCGCAGGCTGGTTTCCGGCACCGGCTCGCCGCGCCGTCGCGCCAGCCATTGGCTCACGCGCAGCGACAACCACACCCAGGTAAAGCGCAGCACCGCCAGGGCGACGTTGATTGCCAGGGCGTAGACCACCAGCCACCAGGGGTTGAGGTGGCCGGCCTCCTGGACCACGCGCACCGCGCCGTCGAGGATGTCCGGCAATTGTTCGCCGAGCAGTACGAAGATGATGCCGTTCAAGGTGAACTGCACGGTGTTCCACACCGCGCTGCGCTGCATGCGCGTGGAGGCCAGGGCGCGGCCGGAAAGCTCCGCGTAACTCATGGTGATGCCCGCCGCCACCGCCGCCAGAATGCCGGAGGCGCCGAGATGCTCGGCGAGCGCGTAGGCGCCAAAAGGGATCAGCAGGCTAAGCAGGATCTGCGAACCGGGTTCCTCGCCAAAGCGCTGGCTGAACAACCCCTTGGCGAAGGTGATCGACCAGGTCAGCCCGGCGCCCAGGGCAATGCCGCCCAGCGCCACCCACAGAAACGACAGCGTCGCCGAGGTCACCGAGAACACGCCGGTGACCGCCGCCGCCACCGCGAAACGGAACGCCACCAGACCGCTGGCGTCGTTGAGCAGGGATTCGCCCTCCAGGATGTGCATGATGCGTTTGGGCACCGGCACCCGTTGGGTAATCGCCGACACCGCCACCGGGTCGGTGGGCGAGACGATGGCGGCCAGGGCGAACGCCACCGGCAACGGCAGGGTCGGGATCATCCAGTGGATCATGAAACCCAGCCCCACCACCGTGACGATCACCAGGCCCAGAGCCAATTCCAGAATGGTGACGCGGTCGCGCAGCAGGCCCTCCTTGGGGATGCGCCAGCCATCCAGGAACAACAGCGGCGGCAAGAACAAGAAGAAGAAAAATTCCGGTTCCAGTTCCACGCCACGGTCGAACACCCCGGCGATCACCGCGCCCAGAGCGATCTGCACCAGCGGCAACGGTAATGGAACCGGCAGCGCCCGGCTGATCATGCCGCTGACCATTACCGCGATCAGCATTGCCAGTGAAACGGTTATCGCGTCCAATGCTTGGGCTCCTTGCTGGGCATGGAAAGGTGGCGATGACGGCGCCATTGCAACCGCCGATTCTACGGCGCCGGGAGCGTGCGACGGTAGGCATGGGCAAAAAAAGATCGGTCTCCGGAGGTCGGCGCGCACGCCGCGTGGGCATCGGTGAACGGCAAACGATGGGCGAGGGAAGCGTGCCGATGTGGAAAAAATATTATCTGGCGGGGCTGGGCCTGCTGTTACTGATCGAATTCGCGGTGCTGGCGATCCACCCCAGCGACCGGTCCGATTGGTTGCTGGAAAACACTTTGCTGGTTGTCTTCGTGATCGCGCTGGTGCTCTCGTATCGTCGCCTGCCGCTGTCGGCTTTGTCCTATACGCTGATCTTCGTGTTTCTGTTCCTGCATGAAATCGGCGCTCATTACACCTACGCCAAGGTGCCCTACGAAGCGTTTTTCCAGGATACCCTGGGGGTCAGCGTCAATGGCCTGATGGGCTGGCAGCGCAACCAGTTCGATCGGCTACTGCACTTTGGTTATGGTCTGCTGTTCGCCTGGCCGTTGCGAGAATCCCTGTGTCGCATGGCGGGCCTCTCCGGCGGTTGGGGGCACTTCTTTGCCCTGGCGCTGGTGATGGCCACCTCGATGCTGTACGAACTGATCGAGTGGCTGGCCGCCGAGCTGTTCGGCGACGGTCTGGGCATGGCGTTTCTCGGTACCCAGGGCGACGTTTGGGACGCCCACAAGGACATGGCGCTGGCCACGGTCGGCGCGCTCATCGCGATTGCCCTGGCGCTGCTGCCCTCGCTGTGGCCGCGCGCGGCCCACCCGCCCACCGCACACTCATTACCTCAGGAGAAATGATCGTGATCGCTTTCCCGTCCAAACCCGTCCGGCTGATGCTGGTCCTGCCGTTGCTGCTCAGCGCCTGCGCGATCTGGCCGGGCAATAAGGCTCCGGCCGAGCCGACGGCGATTCGCTACCAGGCCGGGGCCTGTTTTGGCACCTGCCCGCAGTTCGAGTACCGCATCGACGCCGACGGCAATGCCACCTTCAATGGCCAGCGCTTTACTAAGATCACCGGCGAACATCCGGCGCCCGGTGACCCGGCCACCTTTGAACACTTGCGCGGCCTGCTCGCGTCCGTGCGCCCGGCGGACGGCGATCGGACGATCGGGCCGAACGACTGCCAGCGCTTCGCCACCGACCACCCCGGCATCACCGTGGTCTGGGAAGAGCCCGCCGGTGAGCGCCGCCTGACCTACAACACCGGCTGCCGTGATGCGCGCTATCAGGCGCTGCGTGACACCCTGGATGAAGTCCGCCAGGCACTGCCGGTGGAAGCGTTGACCGGACGCCCCTGAGCGGCGTGTTTTTCCGCCGCTGCGAATCCAACAAGGAGCAGCGATGACAACCTTGAAACAGAAAACCGTGCTGGTGGTGGGTGGCGGCAGCGGCCTGGGCCTGGCGGTGGCGCGGCTGGCACGCGATCAGGGCGCCCGCGTGATCGTCGCCTCGCGGCGCGCCGCCGAGCGCCTGGACGCGGCGCCCGGCGGCGGTGATCTGCAGGCCCTGGCCTTTGATATCGGCGCCGGCCAGGGCGCGGTGCAAGCGTTGTTTGACACCGTTGGTGAGATCGACCACCTGGTGGTGGCGGTGCGCCCGGCGATCACGCCGGCGCCGCTCGCGCAGGTCGATGAGGCCGAAGCCCGGCGCGCCTTCGACATCAAGTTCTGGGGCCAGTACCGTCTGGCCCGCGCCGCCAGCGAACGCCTGCGCGACGGGGGCAGCATCGTGCTCACCAGCGGCATCGCCGGCGAACGCATTTATCCGGGAATGTCCACCATGGCGCTGATTAACGGCGCCACCGAAACCCTGTGCCGGATGCTGGCGGTGGAGCTGGCGCCGCTGCGCGTGAACGCGGTCAGCCCCGGTTTCCTGGCGCCCAAGCCCGCCAAGGTGGAGGCCGCCGCGCAACACTTTCCGCTGCCCCGGCTGGGCGCCGTCGAGGAGGTGGCCGAGGTCTATCTGCACCTGATGCGCAGCGGTTACGCCACCGGCACGGTGAGCGTGGTGGACGGCGGCGCGCGCCTGCTCTGAGCGCTAGCCGGCGTCGCCTTACTGGCTGTTGTTGCCGGTGACGTGCTGGTCCGGGCGAACCGCCGGATCGCGCAGCAGCACGGCGGTGAGCAGCGCGGTCACCGCGACGATCACCGCGCCGATGGCGGCGTTGGTGTGCAGGGCCAGGGTGAACCCCTGGCGCGCGGCGGCCATCACCTGCTCACCTTGCGAGGCACTCAATTGCGCCAGCGCGCCGAGCGCGCCCCCCAGGGTGTCGCCGGCGGCCAGCAGCGCCGGCGCGGGCAGGTCTTTCGGCAGCGCCTCGAGCATATGGTGGCGATAGATCGCCGCGCCGATGCTGCCGATCACCGCGATGCCCAAGGCCATGCCCAATTCACTGGCGGTTTCCGAAGTGGCGGCGGCGGCGCCGGCTTTTTCCTGCGGCGCCGCGCTCACCACCAGATCGGTGCCCAGCGCCATCATCGGCATCACGCCCATGCCCATGACGGTCATGCCCACCACCAGCAGGGCCAGATCGCCGATGCCATCCACCGCCATGATGGCGGCGAAACCGAACACGGCGAGCAGCAGGCCGCCACTGATCAGCACCGAGCGGCGCAGGCGCCGCGCCAGGGCGGGAATCAGCAATGAGGCGACGGTTTGCACCAGCGCCGGCGGCAGCATCGCCAGCCCGGCTTTCCAGGGTGAGAGGCCCAGCACCCCTTGCAGATACTGGAAGATCATCAGCCAGGCGCCGGACAGTGCCAGGATGGTCAGCATCATGGCGCCCACCGAAGTGCTGAAGGCGCGATTGGCGAACAGGCCCAGATCGAACATGGGATGCTCAAGGCGACGTTGCCGGCGCACGAACAGCGCGCCGGTGCCCAGGCCGAACAGCACCGACAACAGCGCCACGGCGTGGGGGCCGTTACGGGCGGTTTCCTTAAGGCCATAGATCACCGCCAGCACCATGACAATGGAAAGCAGGGCGCTGCTCAAATCGATGCCGCCGGCGGCGCTGTCGTCCCGCGATTCCGGCAACAGAAACGGCGCGCTGACCAGCAGCAGCACCATCACCGGCACGCCAATCAGAAACACCGACCCCCACCAGAAGAACTCCAGCAAGGCCCCGCCCACCATCGGGCCGAGGGCGCTGCCGACAATAAAACCGGTGATCCAGATGGTGATCGCTCGGGTGCGTTCATGGTCCACCTGGAACATGCTCCGCAGCAGCGACAGGGTCGAGGGCATCAGGGTGGCGCCGGCCACGCCGAGCAGGGCGCGGGCGGCGATCAACTGCGTGGCGCTGCTGGCGAAGGCGGCCAGCACCGAGGCGGCGGCAAAGGCGACCGCCCCGGCCAGCAGCAGTTTGCGGCGGCCGATACGATCACCCAGCGTGCCCATGGTGACCAGAAAGCCGGCGATCATGAAACCATAGATGTCCAGTATCCACAGCAGCTCGGAGCTGGTCGGTTTAAGGTCCGCGCTCAAATGCGGCGCCGCCAGATGCAGCACGGTCATGTCCAGCGCCAGCAACAAAGTGGGCAGCATCAGCACCGCCAGACCGAGCCATTCACGGCCGGTGGCGGGGCGGGCAGGGGCAGTCATGGTGTCTCCTGGTCCAATGCGGCCAAACGCCGCGTGCAAAATCACTCAAACCCGATTCTTCGACAGGCGCTTCTGGTCGTTCCAGCCCGGCCGGCTTCGACACCGCCGGCGTGGTTGGCGTTCTCAGGTGGGCGTTTTTTTCAGGCTGATCATGGATAGAGGTCGCTGGCAGGGCGTGCTCTACAAAAAACCCACCCTCTACAACGCCGCTGCCACAAACGTCCCTGCCAATCCGGAACGCGCCCTTCTACAGCGCCGCTGTGGGAGCGATCCTTGATCGCGAACCGGCGCAGCCGGACGGCGTCGCAGTTACCGGCAGGCGTGTGTCCGGACCGTGGCTCACGGCTCGATACGAATCGATTCCACCCGCTGCGGATAAAACGCCAGATAATCGCGGATCGCCTCAACCCCGGGCAACGGCTGTTCATAGGTCCACACCGCGTTGCTTGCCTCGCCCTCGGCGGTGGCGATGCTGTAGTAATGGGCGTCGCCTTTGAATGGGCAGTGGCTGGTGTGGGTGGTGCGGGTCAGGCGGCTCATGTCGATGTCGTCGCGGGGCAGATACTGCACCGGCGGCAGGTTGCCCTCGCGCAAGGTCAGCGCGCGCTGGGAGTCGGCGACCACCTGGCCGGCCACGGTGACGATAACGCGGCCCGGGGTGGGCGCCAGGGTGATGCGATGGGCCTCGGGCGTGGTCGGTGGCTGGGTCATGGTGGTTCTCTCTGCTTTCCGCGTGCCTGTATGGCGGGCCGGGCCGCACAAAGCTTCCAGAACGGCGCGGGCGATGGCGTTATGATAGGAGCCTGGCCGGCAAAATCCCATGGGTCCGATGATGAGTGCCAACAACTGGCTCCACCTGCGCAAAGACAACGACAGCGGCATCGAAACCATCCGTGCCCATTTCGAAGGCCACGCCTACGATCCGCACTGGCACGACAGCTATCTGGTCGGCCTCACCGAGCAGGGCGTGCAGCGTTTTCACCGTGGTCGTATCCGCCATGACAGCACGCCGGGCCAGGTGATGCTGTTGGAACCCGGCGATATCCACGACGGCGATGCGCCGGCGCAGGGCGGCTTCACCTACCGGATGCTGTATCTCGACCCCCACTGGCTGGACCGTGAACTGCGCCAGGTGTTCGCCCACGTGCCCGAGCACTATCGGGTGGCGTTCGCCGCCACCGTGGCCAATGACGCGGGCCTGGCCGGCGCCATCGATCATGCCTTTGAAATGTTGCACACCGACGAGCTGCGCATCGTGCGCCAGAGCGCGCTGGATCAGTTGTTCGACCAGCTCACCCGGCACATCTACTGGCGCCAGCGCGAAGGCGCGGCCGATGCCATGCCGAAGGTGGCGCGATGGGCGCGGGAATACCTGCACGAGCACCTGGACCAGGACATCGGCATGGACGATCTGGCCCGCCTCGGCGGCACCGACCGCTTCCGGCTGACGCGCGCGTTCAAACACGCCTATGGATTGCCGCCGCACGCCTATCTGGTGCAGTTGCGGTTAACCCGGGCGCGCCGCCTGCTGGCGGCGGGAATGAGCCCGGCCCTGGTGGCCGCGTCACTGGGGTTCGCCGATCAGAGCCACCTGGGGCGCTGGTTCCGGCGCGCCTACGGGCTGACGCCGGCCCGCTACCGAAAACACAGCTCAAACCTTCCAGACTGACGCCGCCGAAACGCTCATCCTGATCCCTCTGACGATCAGGAGTGTGCCCGTGGACACCGTTTTACCCTTTGCCGTGTTCGCCTTTGTCGCGTCCATTACCCCCGGGCCCACCAACGTGCTGGTGCTGGCCAATGCGTCCCGGCACGGCCTGCGCGCCACCGTGCCGATGATGCTGGGGGCCTGCGCCGCCGCCGCCGGGGTGGTGCTGCTGGTGGGCAGCGGTTTCGCCGCGCCGCTGGCGGCCCATCCCTCCGTGCAAAGGGGCATTGGCCTGGTTGGCCTGGTCTGGCTCTCGGTGCTCGCCTGGCAATTGCTGCGCAGCGACCCCTCGCTGGACGCCGGGCACGACGGCGCCCGGCTGGGTTTCCTGGGAGCCGCCGGGCTGCAATTGGTGAACCCGAAAGTATGGATGATGGCGCTGGCGGTGATCGGCGTGTTCGCCAGCGGCGGCCAGGCGACGCGAGTGGCGGGCCTGTCGCTGCTGTTTTTCTTCATCGCGCTGCCCTGCATGGGCACCTGGGCCTGGTTCGGGCTGCGTGCCGCGCGTTGGATTCACTCGCCGCGCAAACTGCGCCGATTCAACCAGGCGATGGCGCTGCTGCTGCTGGTGTCCGCCTGGCTGACCGTGCTGGTGTGAGTGGCGGTCAGCCGGCCGGCGGGCGCAGGTAGACGCCCGGTTGTGCTGACAAGCTGTCTTTCACCTGGCGGGAAAGGGCGTCGGCGAGCACTTCATCCTCGCCGGCCTCCAGCGCCGCCAGAATCTGGGCCGCCACGTCCTCGGGGCGGGTTTTGGGCACATCGATGCCGTCGGTCATGTCGGTGTCCATGTAGCCCACGTGCACGCCAACCACCTGGGTGTTCTGGCTTTCCAGCTCGCCGCGCAGGCCGTTGGTGAGCGCCCAGGCGGCCGCCTTGGACGCGCCATAGGTGGCCTGGCCCGGAACATTCAGCCAACTCAGTACCGACAGCACATTGACGATCGCGCCGCCGCCACCCACCGCCAGGGCCGGCGCGAAGGCGCGACTGGTCGCCAGTGGCCCGAAAAAGTTGGTGTCCATTTCCTGGCGGGCGCGGTCTTCGGCCTGCTCGCCGAGAAACCCGCTGCCCAAGGCAATGCCCGCGTTGTTCACCAACAGGGTGACGTCCGGGCATTGGCCGGCGGCGGCCCGCACGCTGGCCGCATCGGTCACGTCCAGTTGCACCGGGATCGCGCCGGGCAGATTGACGCTGGCCGGATCGCGGGCGGCGGCATAGACCTTGGCGGCACCGGCCCGCAGCAGAGCCTCGGCGATGGCCCGGCCAAGGCCACGATTGGCGCCGGTGACCAGCGCCACACAGTTTTCAATTTTCATGATCTGTTCCTGATTAATTTTAATATGACCGGTCGTCTTAAAGTTAGGCACAACAACACTCAAAGAGCCGAAGCGCCGCCCTCACACCAGAATTCGGGTTTCCATTACCCGCAGGAAGGCGGTCAACGGTTTGTCACTGCGTTCCACCTTGGCGCGCATCAGAGCGCCCTGCCAGGCATTGATCAGGAAGGCGGCGAGCTGCTCCGGGGGTTGATCGTCGCCAATCGTGCCGTCTTCTTGCGCTTCGGCGATGGTTTTGGCCAGGGCGCCGGTCCAACTGTTCAGTGCCCCCGCCACTCGCTGCCGGATCAGATCACTCTGCACGGAAAGCTCGTTGCCAAAGTTGCCGAGCAGGCAGCCGCATTGAAAGTCGTCTTCCCGGGTCAGGGCCAGCAGCGATTCAAAGTACGCCCGCAACCGCCGCAACGGCGCTTCGCCGGGGTCGCGCAGGGCAATCAGGCGCTCCCGGTTCTGGCGGCTGTACACCTGCACGATCTCCGCGCCGAGGGCCTCTTTGCTCTTGAAATGGTTATAGAACGAGCCTTTCGGCACCGCCGCGCTGTCGGTGATGTCCTGGATGCTGGTGGCATTAAAGCCCCGGTCGTGCAGGGTTCGCAGACCGGCGGCGAGCAGTTTGTGGCGTACATTGGGCTTGGGCATGGGTTTAATATGACCGGTCGTCTTAATTCTCGTCAAGGCTTTTGGAAGGCGGGCACGATGACAGCGACGATCTGTTCACGGAGATTTAATCGCTACTCTGGTTGTCTCGATGCAGACTGCCCGGCATAAGCGGGGCAGGGACACCGCCCCACGCCGGGCGGTGATCGGTGGGCCGGGCCGGCGCGGGCAAGCGCGAGGCAAGCACAAGGAGAGAGCCATGTTTTCACGTCGCGGATTTTTAGGAACCTCGTTATGGGCCGGTGCCGGGCTGGCGCTCGGGCCGGTGGCGGCATCGGCGCGCGCGGCGGACGCCACCACGGCGGCGCTGCGCACCCGCGCGGTGCCGGGCAGTGGTGAAACGCTGCCGGTGATCGGTGCCGGCACCTCCGGCAGCTTCGAGACCCGCATCGGCTCCAGCGAGTATCATCGCCTTAAGCAGGTGATGAAGATTTTCTTCGATGCCGGCGCCACGGTGTTTGACACCTCGCCCAACTACGGCGGCGCTGACGCCGTGTTGGGGGCGCTGCTGGAAGAGGGCGGCTGGCGTGAGCGCTGCTTTCTGGCCACCAAGATCGCCGCCGACAGCCGCGCCGAAGGCGAGGCCCAGTGGGCCCGCTCTCTGAAAGCCCTGCGCACCGACCATGTGGAACTGCTCCAGGTGCACAACCTGCGTGATTGGAAAACCCAGTTGCCACTGGCCCGCGAACTCAAGAAGCAGGGTAAAACCCGCTATGTGGGCGTCACCCATTACCTGCAAAGCGGGCTCGACGAAATGGCCGGCATTCTGCGCAGCGAGCCGCTGGATTTTATTCAGATCAACTATTCGGTGAACGCCCCGGAAGCGGCGAAAACGGTGCTGCCGCTGGCCCGCGACAAAGGCGTGGCGGTGCTTATTAACCGCGCCTACGACGACGGCCGGCTGTTCCGGGCGGTGAAGGGCAAGCCATTGCCCGGCTGGGCCAGCGAGGCGGGCATTGGCTCCTGGGCGCAACTGTTTCTGAAGTTCGCTCTTAGCCATCCCGCCACCACGGCGGTGATTCCCGCCTCCAGCAAGCCCGAACATCAGATCGATAACCTCAAGGCCGGCCGGGGCCCGTTGCTCAGTGACGCTCAGCAACGGCAATTGGCGGGAATGGACTGGTAAGTGGCGCTCTCGCGCTCGGGCCGCGCGCTGGGCCTGCTGGCACGGCTGCTTAATCTGCACCAGGACGAAGCGCCGCCGGTGGCCGTCGGGCTGCTGATGTTTTTTCTGCTGTTCACTGGCTATTTCATGCTGCGCCCGGTGCGCGAGACGATGGGCGTGGCCGGTGGCGTTGATAACCTGCAGTGGCTGTTTACCGGCACTTTCGTGGCCACCCTGGCGGTGTTGCCGCTGTTCGGCTGGCTCGCCTCGCGGGTGGCGCGGCGGCGCATTCTGCCGGCGGCGTTCGGCTTTTTCGTGCTCAACCTGTTGCTGTTCGCGCTGATGTTCGCCGGGGACAACGCCAACCCCTGGCTGGCGCGCACGTTTTATATCTGGTTGTCGGTGTTCAATCTGCTGGCCATTTCCCTGGCCTGGAGCGTGCTGGCGGATCTGTTCAGCAGCGCCCAGGCCAAACGCCTGTTCGGGGTGATGGCCGGCGGTGCCAGCCTGGGCGGTTTGGCCGGCCCGGCGTTGGGCACTTTGCTGGTGGTGCCGGCCGGGCACGCCGGCCTGCTGTGCCTGGCGGCGCTGATGCTCGCCGGCAGTGCCGCCGCCGGATTGTGGTTGTACGCCTGGCGTGACCGCCACCCGCTGCCGGCCAGTGCCGCCCCGGCTCAACAGGATCAACGCCGGGCGCTGGGTGGCAATCCGTTTGATGGCGCCCTGGAAGTGGTCCGCAGCCCTTATCTGATGGGCATTGCCCTGTTCGTGGTGTTGTTGGCCAGCGTCAGCACTTTTCTCTATTTCGAACAGGCCCGTCTGGTGGCGGAAACCTTCCCCGATCGGGAGCGGCAAACCCAGGTGTTCGGCACCATCGATTTCGTGGTGCAGGCGCTGGCGATTCTTACTCAGTTGTTTTTCACCGGTCGCCTGGCCCAACGGCTGGGGATCGGCGCTTTGCTGGTGGCGGTGCCGGTGGTGATCGCCGCCGGTTTTGTGTGGCTGGCGCTGGCGCCGGTGTTTTCAGTGTTCGTGGTCATCATGGTGGCGCGCCGGGCCGGGGAATACGCGCTGGTGCGTCCGGGCCGGGAAATGCTTTACACGGTGGTGCCGCCGGCGGAGAAATTCAAAGCGAAGAACTTTATCGACACCGTCGTGTACCGGGGTGGCGATGCGCTCAGCGGCTGGCTGAAACGGGGTCTGGATCTACTCAGCGAGATGCCCGCCACGGCGATGCTGATCGGCGCCGGCATCGCCCTGGCCTGGGCCGGCACCGGTGTAATGCTGGGGCGTGCCCAGCGGCGTCGCGAGCCGCCCGCCGACGCGCCGCCCTGAACGCCGCCACGGACGGCGTTGCCAGGATGGCCTCCTCTGCCATAAAATGAGAATGATTATCTTTTAATTCAGGGGAAGGGCGGGATGTCCGGCGGCAGTGCCACGCGGCAGCGTATGCATGCACTTTACAGCGACCACCATGGCTGGTTGTACGGCTGGCTGTGCCGCAAGCTGAACAGCGCCCTGGACGCCGCCGATCTGGCCCAGGACACCTTCGTTCGCCTGCTGGCGCGCCCGGATCTCGCCGAGATTCACCAGCCGCGCGCCTACCTGACCACCGTCGCCCGTGGCTTGTTGATCAACTGGTATCAGCGCCAAGCGCTCGAGCGGGCCTATTTGGAGGCACTGGCGCGACTGCCGGAAGCCCGGGTGCCGGCGCCGGAGCAGAGCCTGCAGGTGCTGGAAACCCTGCATCAGATCGATGCCATGTTGGATGCGCTGCCAGCGCGAGTGCGGCGCGTGTTTCTGCTTTCACAGATCGAGGGCCTGAAATATCAGGCTATCGCCGAGCGCCTGGAGATTTCCCTGATCACCGTGAAACGGGACATGAAGCGCGCCTTCCTGCAGTGCCTGCAGGCGATGGGGGAGGACGCGTGAGCGGCGCCGCGCCGGTGGATAACGCGCTGCTCGACGAAGCGGCACAGTGGCTGGTGCGCCTCGGCGAGGGAAACGCCGGCGCTGGCACCCGCGCGGAATTCCAGCGCTGGTATCAGCGCAGCGCCGCCCACCAGCAGGCTTGGCGGCGGGCCGAGACGTTGCTGGAAAAACTGGGTGGGGTGCCGCCGGAGCTGGCGATACCGACGTTACAGCGGCGTCTTTCCCGCCGTGCCGCCCTGGCCCGGCTGGGCGCGATCATGGTCAGTGCGCCGCTGGCCTGGACGGCGTGGCGGTGGAGCGGTGAGCAGGGTTGGCGCGCGGATCTGCGCACCGCCACCGGTGAACGCCGGGAAGTCGATCTGCCCGACGGCAGCCGTTTGACCCTCAACACCGACACCGCCGTGGACCTGGGTTTCCAGGCGGACCGGCGGCGGATGCGATTGGTGCGCGGCGAAATTCTGCTCAAGGTGTCCCCGGCGGCGCGGCCATTGCGGGTGGACACCGATCAGGGCTGGCTGGCCAGCGGCGCCGGGCGAATCCTGGTGCGTCATTATCCCGAAACCACCAGCCTGGGGGTGATCGAGGGCCGTGCCGAGGTGCACACCGGCGCTGGCGGGGACACCGTGTTCCAGGGACGCCAGGTGCGCTTCTCGGCGCGCGCCGCGGCCCGGGATTCGGCGCTTGATGCCGCCGGGCTGGCCTGGACCCGCGGCATGTTGATGGCCGACGCCATGCCGCTGGCCCACTTCGCCGCCGAACTGTCCCGCTACCGGGATGGTGTGTTGCGCGTTGACCCGGCGGTGGCCGGGCTGTCGGTTTCCGGCAGTTATCCGGTCACCGACACCGACCTGGCCCTGACCATGCTCGCCGCCACCTATCCGGTTCAGGTGGGGCGCCATCTGGGCGGCTTCTGGGTGACGCTGGCGGCGGCCTGACGCGGCTCGCAGCTGCAAGCTGCAAGAAAAGACCAAAGCCGATTTTTCTTTTTCGATGATACTTTTTCTTTTCTCGGCGGGCAGGGAGAGAGTCACCCGCTTAGCCGAGAGGATTTTCGATGTTTTTTGATGATGCGCGCGCCCGCCGGGCGTGGTTGAGTCTGTTTGCCGCGCTGGTGTTGCTGGTGGGCACGCCGGGGTGGGCGGCGCCCGCCAGCCTGGACGACGATACAGTGCGCCAGTACCACATTCCGGCCGGGCCGCTGGGGCGTAGCCTGGCCCGCTTCGCCAGCGAGAGTGGCATCGCGCTGTCGTTCCAGCCGGCGCTTGCCGAGGGGTTGCGCAGCCAGGCGGTGAACGGCCGGTTCAGCGCCCGCCAGGTGGCCCGGCGATTGCTGGCCGACAGCGATCTTGAGATGGTGCCCGGGGCGTCCGGCAGTGGCAGCTACACGCTGAGAAAACGTGAGCGGACTCACGCGTTGCCGGAGGTCACCGTCAACGGCGGTTGGAGCGTCAACGGCGCCAGCGAGGGCACCGGCCTGTACGTGACCCGGGACAACAGCAGCGCCACCCGGCTGAATCTCTCCAACCGCGAGACGCCGCAATCGGTGACCACCATCACCCGCCAGCGCATGGACGATCAGGGCCTCACCCAGCTTGAGGACGTGATTCGGCAAACGCCGGGGCTGACCATTGCCCAGGGCGGCAACGCCGGCTCCGACAGCAGCCCGATCTATTCGCGCGGGTTCAGCGTCGAGAATTATCTGGTGGACGGTGTTCAGCAGGTCAACAGCAACTATTCCTCGATTTTTCAGAGCAACGACATGGCGATCTACGACCGGGTCGAGATCGTGCGCGGCGCCAACGGGCTGATGAATGGCATCGGCGCGCCGGGGGCGTCCATCAATCTGATTCGCAAGCGGCCCACCTATGAGCCGCGCGTGGCGATCAAGGCGGAAGGCGGCTCCTGGGATTACCGGCGCGGCGAGCTGGATGTGTCCGGCCCGCTTAATTCAAGTGGCAGTGTGCGCGGCCGGGTGGTGGGCGCCTATCAGGACAACGATTCTTACATCGACCGCCTGCACCAGCGCAAGAAAACCTTCTACGCGATCCTGGAAGCGGATCTCACCGTGGCCACCCGCGCCACGCTGGGCTTCACGCTGCAGGATCACAACGCCACCGGTCACGCCCGTGGTGGCCTGCCGGCCTATTACGCCGACGGCGGCCGCACCGACTGGTCACGTTCGGATTCCGCCGCCGCCGACTGGGCCTATTCGAAACGGCGCTTCCAAAGCGTGTTCGCGTCCCTGGAGCATTGGTTCGACAACGACTGGCGGGTAAAGGGCACGATCAGCCAGGACCACAACGAGTTCGATGAGCAACTGGGTTACGCCTCCGGCGGCAACCCGGACCGTGCCAGCGGCGCCGGCGTGCAGCTCTGGGCCGGCCGCTGGGCCGCCGAGCCGGAACAGAAAAGCGTCGACCTGTACGCCAGCGGGCCGTTCCAGTGGCTCGGCCGTGAGCATCAATTGGTACTGGGCGCCAGCGCCTCCAGAACCCGCTATGACGACCACACCTACCCACTGTGGCGGTTCGACGATTGGGACCCGTTCATCGACAACATCTACACCTGGGACGGCGCCACCCCGGGCGAGCCGCCGTTGCCCGCCACCGGCGAATACTCCGCCAACGAACGGCTCAGCAGTGCCTATGCCACGGTGCGCTTCAAGCCATTGGACGACCTCGCCGTGCTGGCGGGCGCCCGGGTCACCGACTGGCGCAACGACAAGACCACCCTCACCTACGCCACCGACACCGACCCGCGCAGCACCGTGCGTGACAACCGCGCGGAAACCGGTGAAGTGACGCCGTACCTGGGTCTGATCTACGACCTGGACCGCCACTGGTCCGCGTATCTGAGCTACACCAGCATTTTCAAACCGCAGTCGCTGCGCGACGTGGACGGCAACTACATTGATCCGCTGCTGGGCAACAGTTACGAAGGCGGTCTCAAAGGGGAGTTCATGGACGGCCGGCTGACCCTGGGGGGTGCCGTGTACCGCATTCAGCAGGACAATCTGGGCGTTGCCCTGGTGGGGGAGCTGGCGCCGGACGGCAGCCAGGCCTACCGTGCTGAATCCGGCACCGAGACGCGCGGCTTTGAAGTGGAACTCAACGGCCTGCTCACCGAGCGCTGGCAGGCATCGTTCGGTTTCTCGCGCAACCTGGTTGAAGACAGTGACGGCGGCTCGCTGAACACGCAGATTCCCCGCAACACGCTGAAAATGTTCAGCAGCTACCGATTCCCGCAGGTCGGCCGGGGGCTCACCCTGGGCGCCGGGGTACGCTGGCAGAGCGAGATCCACAGCGACAACCAGGGCCCCAATGGGGTGCGCTTCAGCCAGGGCGGTTACACGGTGGTGGACGCCATGGCCCGCTACGCGCTGACCCGGCAACTGGCCACCACCCTGAACCTCTACAACCTCACCGACAAGGAATACTACGCCACCACCGGCAACGCCTATTACGGCGAGCCACTCAGTGTGCGCCTGGGCGTGGAGGCGCGCTTCTGAGCGTGCCGGTTACAGGAACATGCCGCCGGAGGCTTCGATGCGCTGGGCGTTGATCCAGCCGTTCTCCGGCGCCAGCAGCGAGGCGATCACGCCGCCGATGTCGTCCGGCAGGCCGACCCGTCCCAGCGCCGTCTGGGAGGCAATAAAAGCGTTCATGTCCTGATTGTCACGCACCGCGCCACCGCCGAAATCGGTTTCGATGGCGCCCGGGGCGATCACGTTCACGGCGATACCGCGCGGGCCGAGTTCCTTGGCCAGGTAGCGGGTCAACACCTCGATGCCGCCCTTCATGGTGGCGTAGGCGGCGAAGCCGGGCAGGGCGAAGCGCGCCAGCCCGGTGGACACATTGAGAATGCGGCCGCCGTCGGCGATCAGCGGCAGCAGGGCCTGGGTAAGAAAGAACGGCCCTTTAAGCTGAATGTTCATCAATTCGTCGAACTGCTGCTCGCTGGTGTCGGCGAACGACGCATGAATGCCAATGCCGGCATTATTGACCAGATAATCGAAGCGGGCCCGTTGCCAGGTGTCTTGAAGCGCGCCGCGCACCTGGTCGGCGAAGGCCGGGAACGAGCCGCTATCGCTGACATCCAGTTGCAGGGCCACGGCCTTGCGGCCCTTGCTTTCGATGTCGGCCACCACCTGGCGGGCGTCGTCGCGATTGCCCCGGTAGGTAACAATCACATCGGTGCCGGTGTCGGCCAGTTTCAGCGCGGCGTTGCGGCCCAGGCCACGGCTGCCGCCGGTGATCAGGGCGATGGGGGTGTGCTCGCTCATGCGGTGTGCTCCGGACAGGTGGGAAAAATGTTCCAGATACTTTATTGAATCGTTCAGGGCCAATAAACAGCCTGCTTCCGGTTTGTCCGTTCAGAAAACACCAACAATTAATCCGCCTTACTCTGGCTCCGGTTTGGGTTTATGGTAATCGCCGGCCGCCTTCTCACGCCGTATGGCTCAGAGGTGGGCGCGCATCCGACGCCAGAGGGAGACATCATGGAGTACACCAGACTGGGCCGTACCGGCCTGCAGGTATCCCGGCTGTGCCTGGGTTGCATGACCTACGGCCAGCCGGACCGGGGCACTCACCCCTGGACCCTGGACGAGACCGCCAGCCGACCGCTGATCCGCCAGGCGGTGGAGGCCGGCATCAATTTTTTCGACACCGCCAACGCCTATTCCGATGGCACCTCCGAGGAGATCGTCGGCCGCGCGCTCAAGGATTTCGCCCGCCGCGACGAGATCGTGCTGGCCACCAAGGTGTTTATGCCCATGCGTAAGGGCGCCAACGGTGGCGGCTTGTCGCGCAAGGCGATTCTGCAGGAAATCGACAACAGCCTGCGCCGGCTGGGCACCGATTACGTGGACCTGTATCAGATTCACCGCTGGGATTATCACACCCCCATCGAGGAAACCCTGGAAGCCCTGCACGATGTGGTGAAAGCCGGCAAGGCGCGCTATATCGGCGCCTCCTCGATGCACGCCTGGCAGTTCGCCAAGGCGATTTACACCGCGCGCAGCCACGGCTGGAGCGAATTCGTCAGCATGCAGAATCATCTTAATCTGCTGTACCGCGAGGAAGAGCGCGACATGCTGCCGTTGTGCCGCGATCAGGGCATCGCCGTGATCCCCTGGAGCCCGCTGGCGCGTGGCCGGCTGGCGCGGGAACCGGAGCAAAGCAGCGAGCGGCAGAGCAGCGATGAATTCGGCAAGACTCTGTACACCGGCATGGAAGACGCCGACCGCCAGATTCTCGACGCGGTGGGCGAGATCGCCGAGGCACGGGGTGTGCCGCGCGCCCAGGTGGCGTTGGCCTGGGTGATGCATCAATCGCCGGTGGCGGCGCCGATCGTCGGCGCCAGCAAGGCCGGGCAATTGGACGACGCGGTGGCGGCGGTGGGGCTGACGCTGTCCGCCGAGGAGATCGAAAAACTGCAAAGTCCCTACGTGCCGCACCGGGTGGTGGGGTTTAAATAGGTCTACGGCACTTTGTTTCCGTGGCCCTTACTTCCGTGGTTTCTACGCCGCCCGTGGCCACCCACCACGCCGTATAGGAGCAGGCCCAGCCAGCGACAGACGCCCAAAGGGCGTCAACGTCGTTGAGTCATGGTCCCTCATCGGCCGATTCTTTCGAATCGGCGATAAAGCTTAAGTTAAGTTCGCGCGGCCCGCCGCACGCATCAATACGCAGTTTGGAGAAAACATGTCTGGAGCCCTCTCTCATATCCGCGTGCTGGATCTCTCACGCGTGCTGGCCGGCCCCTGGGCCGGCCAGATTCTTGGCGATCTGGGCGCCGAGGTGATCAAGATCGAGCGCCCGGGAGCGGGCGATGACACCCGCTCCTGGGGCCCTCCGTTCATGACCGGCGACAACGGCGAGCCGACCTCGGAATCCGCCTATTTTCTGGGCGCCAACCGCAACAAGAAATCGGTCACCATCGACATCACCCAGGCCGAGGGCCAGCGCCTGGTCAAGGAACTGGCCGCCACCTGCGACGTGGTGTTGGAGAATTTCAAAGTCGGCGGGCTCAAGCGCTACGGGCTGGATTACGCCAGCCTCAAGGCGGTGAACCCGCGTCTGGTGTATTGCTCGATCACCGGCTTCGGCCAGGACGGCCCCTACGCGCAACGCCCCGGCTATGATTTTTTGATCCAGGGCATGGGCGGGCTGATGAGCATCACCGGCCACGGTAACGACGAGCCCGGCGGCGGGCCGATCAAAGTGGGGGTGGCGCTCACCGACATCACCACCGGCCTGTACGCCACCATCGCGGTGCTCTCGGCGCTGGCGCACCGAGGCGAATCCGGCGTTGGCCAATACATCGACATGGCGCTGCTGGATGTCCAGGTGGCCTGCCTGGCCAATCAGGCGATGAATTTTCTCACCAGTGGCGTGGCGCCCGGGCGCATGGGCAACGCCCACCCCAACATCGTGCCGTACCAGGATTTCCCCACCGCTGACGGCGACATCATTCTGACCATCGGCAACGATGGCCAGTTCGCCCGCTTCTGTGAGATCGCCGGCCATCCGGAGTGGGCCAGCGACGAACGCTTCGCCACCAACGCCGCCCGCGTGGCCCACCGCGATGTCCTGATCCCGCTGCTGCGGCAGACCACGGTAATGCGCACCACCGACGACTGGCTGCAATGCCTGGCCGCCGGCAACGTGCCCGGCGGGCCGGTCAACGACATCGCCCGCGTGTTCCAGGACCCGCAGGTGCAAGCGCGCAACATGCGCATCGACATGGCTCACCCGCTCAAGGCAAGTCTGCCGCTGGTCGGCAGCCCGTTCCGGCTGTCCGCCACGCCGGTCAGCTATCGGCGCCCGCCACCATTGCTGGGCGAGCACACCGAGCAGGTGCTCGGGCAGACTCTGGGGCTGGACCCGGCGGCGCTGCAACGCTTGAGAGAGAGCAAAATAATCTGACAGCGAAGCATCAACCGCCGGCGGTGCGCCCTGACGCCCGCGGCGCTGGCCGCTACACTGAACGCTCACGGATGAGCAGCAGGAGAGTCACCATGGCTTTCACCTCCGATTTTGAAAACGTGGAACCACAACGCGCCGCCATCGATGCCCTCGACGGCCCCGCCGTGCTGGAATTCGGCACCGGCTGGTGTGGGCACTGTCGGGCCGCGCAACCGCTGATCGCCGCCGCCTTCCAGGACTACCCCCAGGTCCGCCATCTGAAAGTGGAAGACGGCAAGGGCCGGCCCCTGGGCCGTTCATTTCGCGTCAAACTCTGGCCGACGCTGATTTTCCTGCGCGATGGCGAGGAGGTGGCCCGCCTGGTGCGTCCGCGCGACGAGACCGTGATCCGTGAAGCCCTGGCTGCCCTGACCCGCTGATATTCGTGTGGCGTTCCGTTTGCGCGGTGAGCTGGGCGAAGAATGCGTACCGCTTGGTGCTCGGCACTGTCCATTGGTAAGCTACCCGGATGAACAGTGCCGCCGCCACCACCACTCTCGACGATCCTTTCTACTACCTGCGCAACTTCGAAACGGTGCTGGGGTGGGTGGTGACTCGCCACCAGGATCTGCTCACCACCGATGAGCGCGACCGCGTGCGCGCGTTCACGACCCTGCCGCAAGCGCCGCGAGCCTTGCTGGTCCGTATGATCATGCGCAAAGGCGAGCACTTCAGAGCCAATAAACTGCGTTATATGGAGATCGGTCCGGCGGAGCCGGCGCTGGCGACGTTGCTCGACAACGGATGGCTCGCCCACGCCACCGAGCTGGATGCGGACCAACTGTTTCGCCTCTACACCCGTGCCGAACTGGCGGCGGCACTGGTGGACGAATTCAACGCCGCCGACACGAGCGCCGGCCTCACCCGCAACGGCCGCAAAAGCGATTGGCTCCGAGCGCTCAGGGAACGCCACCCGACACCCCGCGCATTGTCCGCTTGGGACCCGGCGAACCGGCTCGAACCGTTGTTCCGCGTTACCGTGATGCCGCTGTGCGAACGCCTGCGGCTGATGTTTTTCGGCAATCTGCATCAGGACTGGAGTGAATTCGTGCTCACCGAGCTCGGCACCTTCCGCTATGAAAGCGTAGCGCTGGACTCGCAAAGCCGGCCGTTCCAGCGACGCGAAGAGATCGACGCCTGGCTGGCGTTGCACGCGTGGCGGCAACGTTTTGACGCCGGTGAGCCACTTGATGCAATACACGCGGAACTGCCTGACGGCGACACCGGCAATCCCTGGGTCGAACCGTTGCGGCACCGGCTGCGCTATAAACTGGCGCGGCAATGGGAGCGCCAGGGCGAGCTGGAGCGGGCCGATGCCCTCTATGCCCGGTGTCATCACCGGGAAGCGCGCGGCCGCCGTTTGCGGGTGCTGGAGCGGCGCGGCGACTGGCACGCGGCGCTGACGCTGGCGGCTCAGGCGCAGGCGGCGCCGGAGAGCGAAGCGGAGCGTCAGCAGTTGGCCCGTGTGTTGCCTCGCCTGCACCGCAAACTGGGCCTGCCGGCGCCGCCGCGCGGCGAGAACCCGGCGACCGGCGAATTAACGCTGACCCTGCCCACCTGCGGTTTCGTGGAAGGCGCGGTGGCCAACCACCTGGCCACGCCGGATGCGCCGGTCTTCTATGTGGAGAATACCCTGCTCACCGGCCTGTTCGGCCTGCTGTGCTGGGAGGCCCTGTTCGCGCCGGTGCCGGGTGCTTTTTTTCACCCTTTTCAAAGCGGCCCGGCGGATCTTTATGACGCGGATTTCCAGGCCCGCCGCGGGGCGCTGTTTGAGCGCGCGTTCGAGACCCTGGCCAACGGTGAGCATCGCCCATTGATTGTGCGGACCTTCAATGAGAAACACGGCATTCAGTCGCCGTTTGTACACTGGGGCGCGCTCTCCGAGGCGCTGCTGACCCGCGCGCTGGATTGCATTCCCGCCGCCCATTTGCGGCTCTGCTTCGAGCGCCTGTTGCGGGATATCAAAGCCAACCGCGCCGGCCTGCCGGATCTGATCCAGCTTTTTCCCGAACGCGGTGACTACCGGATGATCGAAGTGAAAGGCCCGGGCGATCGCCTGCAGGACAACCAGCGGCGCTGGCTGGCGTTTTTCGCCGCGCATTCAATCCCCGCCCTGGTGTGCAAAGTGCAATGGGCACCATGAGTTACACGGTGGCGGTGCGCGCGCTGTGCGAGTTTACCGCCAAGGCGGGCGATCTGGATTTGCGCTTCACGCCATCGCCCACCGCCCAGGAGGGCATCGCCGGCCACGCCACCGTGGCCGGCCGACGCGGCACCGGTTATCAACGGGAGGTGGTGCTGGCCGGCGAGTACAAACACTTGAAGGTGCGTGGCCGCGCGGACGGTTACGACCCGGCCAAAGACCGCCTGGAAGAAGTGAAAACTTTTCGCGGTGACCTGGCCCGTCTGCCGGACAACCACCGCGCCTTGCACTGGGCCCAGGTGAAAATCTACGGCGCGCTGTTGTGTCGCGAACGTGAACTGGAACAGGTAGAGCTGGCGCTGGTGTATTTCGACATCGTCAAGCAGAAAGAAACGGTGTTGAATGAAAGCCACGAAGCCGCGCAATTGTTTGAATTTTTTGAACATCACTGTGAGATTTTTCTGCAATGGGCGGACCGTGAGCTGGCCCACCGGGAAGAACGTGATCGTGCCCTGGCTGGTCTGACCTTCCCCCACCCGGATTTCCGACCCGGCCAGCGGGTGCTGGCGGAATCGGTGTTTCAAAGCGCCAGCACCGGCCGGCCCTTGCTGGCCCAGGCGCCCACCGGCATCGGCAAGACCGTGGGCACCCTGTTCCCGTTGTTGAAAGTGGCGCCGGCAAAAAAACTGGATAAGATCTTTTTTCTCAGTGCCAAAACCCCGGGCCGAAAGCTGGCGCTGGATGCGGTGCGCACCCTGATGGAAAAGCAACCGGACACGCCGCTGCGCACCCTGGAACTGATCGCCCGCGAGAAAAGCTGCGAGCACCCGGACAAGGCCTGCCACGGCGAATCCTGCCCGCTGGCGCAAGGCTTCTACGACCGCCTGCCCGCCGCCCGCGCCGCCGCCGCCGGCGAAACCCTACTGGATCGGCAACGGCTGCGTGAGCTGGCCCTGGAGCACAGCGTTTGTCCGTACTACCTGAGCCAGGAAATGGCGCGCTGGAGCGACCTGGTGGTGGGCGACTACAACTATTATTTCGACCTTTCCGCCCTCTTGTATGGCTTAACCATGGAAAACCAGTGGCGCGTGGCGGTGCTGGCGGACGAAGCCCACAACCTGGTGGAGCGGGCGCGGGGCATGTATTCCGCCGAGCTCGATCAGCTCACCTTTCGCGCCCTGAAGCGCCAGGCGCCGGCCCCGCTGAAGAGCGCCTTCGAGCGCCTGAATCGGCAATGGAACGCGCTCAACAAGGAAACCGACGCCGCCGCCGGGCCAGACGCAGCCTACCGCGTGCACGACCAGCCGCCCGCCGCCTTTCTGCTGGCGTTGCAAAACGCCATCGCCGCGATCACCGACCATCTCGCCGAGCAGCCGGCGGTGCTCAACAGCGATCTCAACCGGTTCTACTTCGACGCGCTGCACTTTAACCGCATCGCCGAACTGTTCGACGACGACGCCTTTATTGTCGACAGCGTGCCGCTCACTCCCGCCCGGGGGCGGCCCGGCTCACGGCTGTGTCTGCGCAATGTGGTGCCGGCGGCGCCGCTGGCGGCGCGTTTTGACAGCGCCCACAGCACCACGCTGTTTTCCGCCACGCTCAGCCCGCCCGGCTACTACGCCGACCTGCTTGGCTTGCCCGACAACACCGCCTGGGTGGACGTGCCGTCGCCGTTCCGCGCCGAGCAACTGGAGGTGCGCATTCAACAGCGTATCTCCACCCGCTATCGTGACCGCCAAGCGTCCCTGGCGCCGATCACCGCCCTGATCGCCGACCAGTTCCAGCAACGCCCGGGCAACTACCTCGCCTTCTTCAGCAGCTACGATTATTTGGAAAGAGCGCTGGCGATGCTGCGCGATCAGCACCCGCATTTGCCGGTGTGGGCGCAGCAACGGCGCATGGACGAAGCCGCCCGCCAGGACTTTCTGGATCGCTTTCAAGAAAGCGGGCAGGGCATCGGTTTCGCCGTGCTGGGCGGCGCGTTTTCAGAAGGCATCGACCTGCCTGGCCAGCGCCTGATCGGCGCTTTTGTCGCCACCCTGGGCCTGCCGCAGATCAATCCGGTCAACGAACAATTCAAACAGCGCCTGGGCGCCCTGTTCGGCGACGGCTACGACTACACCTATCTCTACCCGGGCCTGCGCAAGGTGGTCCAAGCCGCCGGCCGGGTGATCCGCACCGGCGACGACCAGGGCGTGGTGCACCTGATCGACGACCGCTTCGCTCGCCCCCAGGTGCGCGCGCTGTTGCCGGCCTGGTGGCGGATGGACGGCGGCTGAGGGCTGTTCATCGATTCCCGGGACATCAAACCTGCCGCAATCACGTTAAACCTGGTCCGCCGCCTCGAACCGCGAGCCACCGTGAAGAGCCTGTCGGCTGGCCGCGCCGCCATCCTTCTGGTTCTGCTCGACCCTGCCTCCCGATACCCGCTGGTTGATCTGGTTCACGCTTTTGCCCATTAACCACAAAAACGAGCATTTCTCTTACAAGCATGTAAGAAATTGCGTGCATGGCCGCCGCTGGCCCATTGCTAAGCTTCCCTCAAACAAAATGCCGCCCGTCCACTGGGGGACCGGGAGGCGGATAGAAACTGGGGAAAGGCATGGAAACGCTGTTGGCCGGCCATGGATGCCGGGTTCGTCTTGTCGTCTGTTTTTGTTTTCTCTTTATTCTGCCTCTGAGCGCTCAGGGTGGCTTCGCCGAGGGCCGCCAATGGCTGCTAGGCCAACTCCAGCAGGATGGTTCGCTGAACAACGACGCCACGCTGAGCACCGCTTTTCAGGCCACAACGGAAAGCTTGGAAACCTTCGCAATACAGCAGGACAGTGAGCCCCAGGAACTGACCGGCGCAGCGGCTTATCTGGCTGCCAGTGCACCGGACGACAGTGCGGAGAACCTTGCCAGACGGATGATTGCGGCGCACTCCTTGGGGCTGGACGCTGGCACGGACCGCCAGGCTTTGATGGCGAGGCGGCAGCCATATTCCGGCTTCGGAGCCTTTCCCGGTTATAGCGCCGATGTCATCAGTACTGCTTTTGCCCTGGAAGCCCTTCATCGGCTGGGCATCACCCAGGAGCCGGCGGCCTACGCTCTGCAATTCCTTCTTGACGATCAGCTCGACAACGGTGGCTGGGCGCTGGATGGCGACAATGCCCAGGTGCAGACGACCGCGGTGGTGATGCACGCGCTCTGGTTGTACCGCAAACAGTATCAGGTGGACGCGGCGCTCGGCGCGGCGCAATCGTTTCTGCTGGGTCGGCGCGACGACTCCCTATGGGCCGGTACCGAGCAATCCTCGCTGGCATTGATCGCGCTCTTGTCCAGAGCCGTGGACCGTTCCCCCTACGAGGCCGCATTACAGGCCCTGGCGAACCAGCAGAAACCCGCTGGTGATTTCGATGGCGGTGTCTACGTCACCGCCCTGGCTTTGCGCGCGCTCGCAATCGGATCGCTGCCCCCGCCTGATCTCACGCGGCTTACCGGCAGGCTGGTGGACGCGCAAAGCGGCCAGGCTCTGGCGGAGGGTCAGGTAAGACTCTCCGGCACCGATACTCGACAGACACAATCTGGCTCTGATGGCGTGTTCCTGTTCGAGGATCTGCCAACCGGGCAATACCGGATCGAAGCGGGCAAGGCTGGCTACGGCACCCTGGTGCTCAACACGGTGGTGCAAACCGGCGACAAGCGGAATCTCGGAAACCTGGCGCTGGATGTCCGGCAAACCGATCCCGATACCGGCGAGCCGGTGTCCACCGGGTTGTTGCGTGGCCGTGTAACCGCCAGCGAAGACGGTGCCGCTCTGGCTGGCGCGACGCTGACGTTAGGCGGTTCCGGGCGCTCCGTGACCGCCGGCCCCGATGGCCGCTACGTGCTTGGCGAGATCGCCGCCGGTCCGGTCACGGTGACCGCTTCCGCGCCGGGTTACCGAACCGCCGTGGGTCGTGCCGATATCCAGGCGGGGCAAACGCTGGTGTTCTCGCCCGCTTTGCGTGCCGCCGTGGAGCAGGGCGTGCGCGTCACGGGCCGGGTCGCTGAGCGGGGCACCGGTGACGCGGTGATCGGTGCGCTGGTCAGCGCCCGGGTCGCAAACACCACGAAATCCGTGAGTACGGACACGCAAGGCCGGTACCGGCTGGAAACCCTGCCCGCCGGCGAAGTCGCGCTCACCGTCAGCGCTGATGGCTACGCGTCGGTATCCGGCCAGGTGCAAGCCAATGACGGTGATGCCCTGACGTTCTCGCCACAGCTTGTCGCCGTGGGTGAGCCGTCGGCCTCCTTGCCGGGAGGCTTCCGGGGAACGGTGGTGGACGGCATCACCGGCCGGGGTATCGAAGGCGCTGACATCCTGGTGGAGCATGAAGATGGCTCCGATAATCAGACAACCGACGCCGACGGCCATTTCGTGATCGATACGCTGAGCGCGGGTGAAGTCAGCCTGACCATCAGTGCTTCCGACTATGCCGCGGTCAGCGCCGAGGTGCGGGTGTACGCGGGGTTTATCAGCGATGTGGGCGAGGTCGAGCTCGCCCCCCTGGTCGAGGCGGTGAACAGCGTCGCCGGCCGGGCAGTGGACGTGCGCACCGGTGAACCGCTGGAGGGCGTGCTGGCGCAGGTCAAACAGCACGCCTCCTCATCGGCGGTAGTGGCCGAGGCCCTGAGCGGCCCGAGTGGCCGTTTCGAAGTGCCGGGATTGCGCCTGGACGACTACGTCCTGGTGTTGTCGCTCACCGATTACCAGGATCTGACGCTCCCCTTCCTGATCGCCTCTGGCGGTGTGCTTGAAATGGGGGATTTGCGCCTACGTCCGCCTGGCATCGATGCTTTGCTACCGGACTTGGCGGTCCAGAGCGTGAGGACCGCTAGTCTCACTTCCGACCCGGACACCTTTGCCGCCGCCGGTGAGCTGGAAATAGTGGTGATTAACCGGGGCAACACGGCGCTGGATCAGAGCTTTCGCGCCGTGGCCTTCAGTGACCGGGACCGTGACGGGGTCTTTAACCCGGACACGGATCTGAAGCTCGGCGAGCAGGTGGTCAATGGCGCGCTGGATGTGGATACCACGCGTTCGATTGCCATTGCCGTGGATGGGCCTCTTCCGTTTCGGGACGCACCGATCACGGTGATGCTCGACGCCGACGAAGCGATCTCCGAACTCTCCGAAACCAATAATCTGGAAAGCACCGCCGGGGAGTGCGTGAACAATCAGAAACCGTATCTGGACCTGGCGCTGTGTCTGGATGCGTCCGGCAGCGTCAGCCGTTCCGAGTTCCAGCTGCAGTTGGAAGGCACCGCCCGGGCCATCGAGAACCCGGATATCGTGCCGCGCGACGGCTCGGTGCGGCTTTCTCTTCTGCAGTTCAGCAGTTCGGACCGTCTGGAGATTGATCCGACACTGGTCGAGGAAGACAACGTGGCGAATCTGGCCGATGCCATCCGGGCGGTGCCAAAAATGGGCGGCGGAACGTCCATCCATCAATGCATTGACGGCGCCGTCGACACCATCACCCAGACCACGCCACCGGCGGCGCTGAGGGTGATCGACGTGTCCACCGATGGTCAGTCCAGCCAGTCCGCCGCGGTGGCGGCCGCCAACCGGGCCCGTGACAACGGCGTGGATGTGCTCAACGCCATCGGCGTTGGTAGTGGTACCAATGAAAACCTGCTTAATGCCATCGTTTTTCCCGAGCCGGTGGGCGGTGATCGTGGCTTCGTGCTGATGGTCGACAGCTACGAGGAATACATCGAGGGCATCGCCGGCAAGATCGCCAAGGAAACCCGCATCCCCGATCTCACCGTGGGCGGTCTGAAGCTGGTGGATCACGGCACAGGAGAACCAGTCAGCTTCGAAGTGGTGATCGGCAACGCCGGCTCCGCGGCGATTACCGAGAACGTCACCGTCACGCTCTTCAATGCTGACGACGACAGCGGCGAGATTGTCGGCGAGATCACACTGGAAGAAGGCCTTGAGCCCGGTGCCTTCCGCACCGTCAGTCTGGCTGCTGTAGAGGTTGCTTCGTTGAACAGGGGAACCGTGCACGCCCGCGCTCAAATCGCCGGTAACGTGTCGGAGTGCAACACCGGAAACAATGGCGTTGGTATTTCGGTCACCGCGCAACGGGGCGAAGTGTCCCTGGGGCTCTCATCCGCGATGCCGTCGCCCATGGCGTCGCTACGGATTGACGCTCTGGTGAGCAATACCGGTGCGGTGGCCGGGGATTATCGGGTAGCACTGCGTATCGAGGACGCCAACGGTGTGCTGGTGACGGATCTTGGAGAACGGACCGTGGAGGAGCTGGCAGCCGGCCAGCAGTACCAGCGCACTGAAGAATGGGATACCGGCGTCACGCTGACCGGACCCTATCGTGCCGTAGCCGATCTCTATAACGACGCTGGCCGCCTGCTGGACAGTGACGAGGCTGCCTTCCGGCTCGCCGAGGGGGGCGACACGTTCGAACCGGTGGCGGCGGTCCGGGTTGGCACGGATCAGCCCGCGTACCGTCTCGGTGACTTTGTGACGATTGAGAGCTCGCTGAGCAACACCAGTATCAGTACGCCGATTTCCACACCCCGCTATCGCCTTGTGGTGGCCGGCCCGGGAGGGCAGGTGGTGTTCAGTGAAGAAACCGTGCTGGAAAGTCTGTCGATTGGCCAGGTAATGGCTCTGCCGGACAGACTCGAGCTGGATGACGTTCCGGGTGGCGACTACACGGTGACGGGCACATTGTTCTCCAGCAATGACCAGGTGCTCGCCCGGGATCAGGCCGGCTTCTCGGTCGCCAGCAATCCGCTCCGTGCTTTGCAGGGAGGCGTCTCCGTCGAGGCGGAGTCGGTATTCCTGGGGCACACCCAGAGCTGCCATTCCCGGCTGCGTAATACCAGTGAACAGGTCCTGAACGGCATCGGTGTACGGCGGCTGCGCCTGGACCTGGATAACCAGCTTGAGCTTGCGGACGAATCCGCCACGGTGACCCTGGCGCCCGGTGAGGAACGAACCTTCACGGATACCTTCAGCACTGCCGGATTCAACCTTACTCGTCACGCCTGCATGCTGCAGGTCACCAGCGGTAGCGAACGCCTGGATATCGGCAACGCCACCTTCCAGGTGATCGAACCGCCGGTGTCCCTGGAAACCGGTCTCAGCCTGAGTGGTGGGCCGCGCCTGCTGGTGTTGGCGGATAACGAAGTGTCCACCTGCATGGCGGTCAAGAGTCTGACACTCGAAGCCACTTTTGCGGACACGCTGTCACCCTACGCTCTGGTTTACGCCAAGGTGCTCGGTCGGCATTTCCAAGTCGAGGACCTGGAATCCGCCACGCCACGCTTCTTTACCGAGCCGGTGGATGGCCACGCCGGGCGAGAAGTGAATCTGACTCTGAAGAATCTGGATCGCGAGACTCTGAGCCTGCGCGTGGAAGGTAAAGGTCTGGTGGAAGGAGGCTACACCTTCAAAGCGATCTACCCGGCGTTCCTGTTCTTCCATAAAGCACTGGACAGCGGTGAAGTTCACTTCCGATGTGGTGAGCCTCCGCGCCCCGGCGATGTGCTGGGCGACTTCGAAGTCACCGATGTGGAATTGGTGGAAAAAGTGCGCCAAGGCCATGGCGAGCCTGAAGTGCCAGCGCTGGCCGCGCAGCGTCAATGGCTCGATGACACCCTGGCCGAACGGAATTACACCCTGGTGGACTCCCTGGAGACCTTTGGTGCGGCGGTACGCTCCGGCGACTATCAGCAATACCTGCTGCTGGCGGACCGGATACCGGTGGAGCACTGGACCGCCAAACAGCTGCGCGAGGCCGTGAACCGTGGCGAGGGGCTGGTTTACGCCGCTGGCGATCTGCCCAAGGCCGGCCCGCTGTATCAGGCTCTGGGTATCAAGCCACATGGTGAGCGGCAGGGCTTTGGCTGGAATCCTTATGATCGGAACCCGGGCGATGACGCCGATGGTGTGCGCCTCGATCACTCGCCGCTGAGTGACGCTGGTTTCTTGCCTTTGGTACTGAACCGGCAACTGGCACTAGTGCATCGTGAGAGCAGCCACGCGGCCGGCTATTACCAGAATCTGCGTGTGGGCGGTGGCCAAGGCCGTGGCCGCCACTGTCCGCTTTATCCTCTCGATCATCCGGCGGTGACCTACCGGGATTACGGTGAAGGCCGGACGGTGTTCGCCGGTTTTGACCTGGCCGCGGAAGGGGCCGCCGAGCAAGCCACGCCAGGCTACGCCACGTTGCTCGACGACATGCTCGTCTTCACCGAAACCGACCTGAGTATCACGCGACCTAATGCGGTAGTGCCGGTCACCCTGACGGTGGAAAACACCGGGCCGGCGGTCACCGTTCAAGCGCGCCTCATGCTGGAAGACGGAGGTCAGGTGCTCGCGACGTTGCCGCGAACCGGCAACGGCCAACTCGAATGGCGGTTCGAGCTGGATAAGGGCGAAGTACGATCTCTGCGCGTTTGGATTCGCCCCGATTACCGCCAGGGGGTGAGCGATCTTTCGGCGACGCTGGAAGCGACCACGCCAAGTGGAGACAGCGAACGCTTCGATGAGGCTCTGCGCATCGAGTTACGGGCGGATCAGCCAGAGGACCTGGAGACGATTGAGTCTGCGGTCCGCCAAGCGCTGTGGCAAACGCCCTGGGACCTGGCATTGAAACACGCGGCCCTGAGCCTGCATCAGGCCGGCCACGCCTGGGAACATGGGCGTATTGGGGACGCGACCAAACTGGCATTAAAAGCTGCCACGTCGTTGCGGAACTCTCGGCACGGAAATGCCGGTGAGTTGCGACGTCGATCGGACTGGGTGATCTGGTCGCTGAACAGGGAAGGGAACTAATCATGCAAGGAAGAAAAATGAACACCGCGATGAGGAATCAGCACACTCACGGCAGCCATCCGGCTCCGGCCATGGAGCGGATGCGGTGCGCCCGGCGGCTTTGTCGCGCCACCGCTCTGGTGGTGGTGATGATGCTGCTAAACGCCGTGATCTGGCCCGCCTGGGCGGTGGCCGTGGAAGTGGAGCGCCAGAAAGAAGCCCAGGAACAAGCCCGCTGGGAAGCGCGCCATCAATCCCTGGAGCAGGTCCTCCTCGGCATCCGCCAGGAAGCCAGGGACGGACGCTCTATGATGGCGGACGCCCTGGCCGAACGGGATCAAGGTTTGCTGGGGACCGCCCGTTCACTGCTTGGCATTGGCCAGGCCGGTGCGGAACCGCTGCCGCGTCTGCGATGGCTGTCGCAGCGGGCGGCTGCGATGCACAAGCAAGCGCTGGCGTCTTTTGACCAGACCGAAGCCCATCTTCGGCAAAGGCGTCTTCCGCAACGGATTCTCGAGCGCAACGACCACGCCCGCGAAGACTACCGCCAGGCTTACGCCACTCTGCGAGAAACGTTGAACCAGGCTCTCAACACAGAATCCCTCGGCGAACAGGAAGAAGCCATGGCGGCGCTGGTCGATTTCTTGGGTCGCTTCACCCTGGACAAGCCCCGGGATCCCTTCGATCCGGAGAACCTGCCTTGGCGCACCCCGGATCCGGACCAAACGCCGGCGCCCGCATACTCCGCAGAGGCACTCAGCCAGCGCACCGGCCTTCCCCGTTTCGAGCAAGGGGTTCAGCTTGCCAGCCTGACCAATGACGCCGCTCTGAGCGTCGCTCCCGGCGCGCCCACGGACGACGCGCTCGCTGCCACGCTGGATGCACCGCAGTCCTCGGCCATTCAAGAAAAGGCCGCCGAACTCGATCACGATCCGATTCGCATTTACCAATGGGTGCGTAACAACATTGAGTTCATCCCCAGCTACGGTTCCATTCAAGGTGCTGAGTACACTCTGGAACTGAGCAAGGGCAATGCCTTCGACACCGCCAGCCTGCTCATCGCCTTGCTGCGCGCTTCGGATATCCCGGCCCGCTACGCCCTGGGCACGGTACGCATTCCCGCCGATCAGATCATGAACTGGGTCGGCGGGGTCAATACCGCCAGCGCCGCCGGCAACCTGATGGGGCAGGGCGGTATTCCGGGAAAAGCCGTCATCCAGGGCGGCGGCATCAGCCAGTTCGAACTGGAACACGTCTGGGTGGAAGCCTGGATCGATTTCCACCCCAGCCGGGGCGCCGATCACCGCAGAGGCGATACCTGGATTCCCATGGACGCCAGTTTCAAACAGTATCAGTACGACCTGGGGATAGCTTTACAAGAACAGGTTCCCTTTGATGCCCAGGGCATGATGGATGTGGTGCAACAAAACACTACCGTTAACGAAGAGGAAGGGTGGGTGCAGGGAAGTCCCGGCGCAGAAATTCAATCCGCGCTGGAAGAGTACCGTGCTCAGTTGGAAAGTTATCTTGCGAGCCAGGCGCCGAAGGCCACGGCGGGAGAGGTGCTGGGTGAAAGACGCATCAAAGAAGTCATTCATCAGCAGCTTACCGCCTCGCTACCTTACACCCTTGTTACCCGTAAGCTCACCCGCTCAGAACTGCCCGACTCGTTGCGCTGGAGATTTAAATATGAGCTGTACGCCAACGCTTACGGAGCTAAAGGCCCGCAACTGCTAACGCTGGACCGCGCCACCGCGAGCCTCGCCGGAAAGCCGCTCGCGCTCTCGTTCAAGCCGGCCAGCCCTGAGGACGAGGATGCCCTTGCCGCCTATTTACCCGAAAACGGAGCGAACGGTGAGCCTCAATCCCCGCCGGACACCGTGCCAGGATACCTGATTCATCTGACCCCTGAATTCAGTCTTGATGGAAACATAATCGCCGCCCCGCAGTCGTCCATGGCGATGGGAGGCAGTCTGCTTTCAGAGATGGGCTACTGGCAGCCGGGTCGGGGTTGGAACACGACCCAGAACACACCAGTCGCCGGTGAATATCGTGCCATCGCCTTGGATCTGCAGGGTATCAGCCCGACTCATGCCAATCGGCTGAAACAGCAGGCCGAATCTGTGCGCCAGCGGCTCGAAACCGGCGATTACGCGAGCTTCACCAAGCCGGAGCTGGTCGGAGCACTACTTTACTCGACCATCCTCGGCTATTTCGCCATCAACGATGCACAAGACAAAGTAGCCGACGCCGGGGCTGGTGGCGTGAGTTACCGCGCGCCGAGCTACGGCCTGTTCAAAACCAGCCTGCAGCCGAAATACTGGTTTGGTATCGCTCGCAATGTCCAGTCCGCCGGCATGGCCATGGACGTGGACAATGTCGTCCGCTTAAGCGTCGACAAACGCAATAACTTAGAGCGCTGGGTCGCTCTGAATCGTGCCGTTGGAGCTCGCCTCTCCGCCATGGAACATCTGATTCCTGAACAGATTTTCAACGCCGGACCGGTCCGCAGTGAAGGCTACAGTGCGATGAAAGCCTTGGCGATGGCGGCCGCGCAGGGACAGAAAATCTGGACCATCGACCACAACAATCTTTCCATTGCACTAGCGGCCTCCGAGTTACCGGCCGAAATTCAATCAGACATCCGGAATTCCATTCTGGCTGGAAAAACTGTAACTACACACCAAGCCCCGGTGGTCGTGGGCGGGAAAAACTACATCGGTTATACCGTTCTAGACCCATACACCGGCGCCGGCGCCTACCTGATCAGCAGCGGCGAAAACGGCGGCGCGGTGGATTTTTTCGGCGATTTCGCCACGTGGTATTCCTTGTTCTTCTCGGTTAAGGCCGAGTGGGTTGCGAGCGCGGGAGTTAACCGAGGTGCGATCCGAGCCATTGCGGGCACGGTGACCAATTTCCTCGGCTTGGTTGGGGTAACTATCGACATTTTTCAGCTAAGTTCCGCCTGTGGTCATAAAGGAACGACCTACGTGCTATTTATGCTTCTGGGTTATCTGGGGCCGCTGCTTGCATTGCTATTTCTGGCAGCCACGATGCCATTTTTTATGGGTATTATTGCCGGTATTGTTATCGCGCAAATGAGTCAGTGGTATAAGGGCATAGTAATCAAGAGGTGTTCTTGAAGAGGCTTCAATAATGGGTTTATGTGGTCCCCGAGAATACATAACGTTCTACGCCAGCTTTTTCGGGTTCGGATTCCTGATTGCAATGTTGGTTCTTATCTTGTATCTCTTTTTCGATCGCATGTTCGGATGGGAAAAAGTGCCATGCAAGTGTGTGTCCGGCGGTTATCAGTATTGGTACAAAGGTGTTTGGTATGCGTCAAAAAACATAAGTGTGAGTTCGGAAATCCCTTTTGAGAAGGATTCGGAGCTATCAGAAAAAGCCAGTTGCTTTGTCAAAAAGACAGCGCCGAGGCGGAGCCGGTTGTATAATTCATTTGAGCGATGGGGAAACCCGTTTGGTATGTTGATCGGAGCTCCCATCCTTCCTGCCGTGTTTTATGTCTTTCTTCCTTATTGTTTCCGAGATAAGCACCAGCAGATGTTGGTGCTTATCTCGGGCGGTATCGCCGTGGGGTGGTCCTTCATCTGCGCAGCTCGGAGGGCCTCACTATCACAAGTCCTCTCTTCAGAGCCGTAGACGATTTCTGGGTACTATTCGGACTCTGGCTGGAAGGTGAATACCATCACTACACAACCGGTCGACTTTGGGGGCCATCTTAGCTCGGCTCTATGATCCTCGATCCAGACCGCGCGCGTTGTTGCCGGCCTGGTGGCGCGTCTATTGAGCCTGGATCCACTTCTCCAGGGTGCCGGGCGAGCCCAGGCGATAGCCGTCCACGCTCTGGCCGTAATAGTCCATTGCCTGGTTGGCGTGGAAATCCCGCGCGGTGGCGTCCAGGTCGCCTTTGAAGCGCGGGTCCTGCGGGCGCGGCCGGCTGTTGATGTACGCGGCCAGGTCCCAGGCGTCCTGGTTGCTCAGTGAGCCGGGGTTGCCCAAGGGCATATTGGTTTGGATAAAGCCGGCGGCGGTGTTCACCCGGTGCATGCCGGCGCCCCAGTTGTAGGCGTTCGGCCCCCATAACGGCGGGAAGGCGTAATCGTCATCGCGTTTGGCTGTGCCGCCATTGATGGCGGTGCCCTGGCCGGTGTCGCCGTGACACAGCGCGCAATGTTCGGCGAACAGCGCCTTGCCCCGCGTCGGCGAGAAGGCCTTGGCCGGTTTGGGCAGCTCCGGATAGCCTTGCCCTTTCATGGTCTTGCCGGTGGGCACGCCGCTTGCCTGCCAATGCATATAGGCTTGCAGATCGGCGATCAGAGCGCTGTCCGCCGCCGGCGCCGCGCCGTTTTTCGAGGCCTGGGCGTTCTGCGAATAGGTGAAGCAGCCCTGGATACGCTCGGCCATGCTGTTGATTTTATCGTTCTTGCCGCGGTACTTCGGATACAGCACCCAGGCCGCCCACATGGGCGCGGAATCCGCCTGCCGGCCGCCGTTCATATGGCAGTTGGAACAATCCTGGCCGTTGCCCACGAAGGGCGCCGACTGCGGGTGCAGATGGGTCTGGTTGAAGATGGCGGCGCCGCGGCGTATTGCTTCGCCGTCCTTGCCGTTCGGCAGATCCGCGCGCAGCGGTGGTTGGAACCTGTCTGGGCGGGCGTCCGCCGCGCCGGGCGCCGGGTCGGGCCGCGCCGCGTCGGGCACCTCGCCGCTGGGCGGCAGCGCCGCCAGCCAGGCGGACACCGCCTGGATTTGGGCGTCGTCGAGCCGTTTCGCCACCGCCGCCATCAGGCCACCGGCATCGCCATGCCGGGTGCCGCTCTTCCAGGCCTTCAATTGGCCCTCGATATAGCCGCCGTGCTGGCCGGCCAGTGCCGGAAAGTGTGGCGGCACGCCGCGTGCTCCCTCGCCGTGGCAGGCGATGCACGCCGGCTGGTTGTCGCCCCAGGCGCCGTTCACCGCCAATTCCCGGCCGGCCCCCTGGTCGTCACGGGCGCCACCGCCGCCGGTGGCCGGCAAACCGGCGTAGTAGTCCGCCAGGGCGGTGATCTGGGGGTCTGAAAGGGCTTTCGCGATGGGCATCATGATCGGGTTGGCGCGTGCGCCGTTGGCCAGATCGTGGAGCTGTTTGGCCAGGTAGCCGGCCGGCTGGCCCGCCAGCGCCGGGAAGCCGGCGGCGTTGCCCTCGCCCTGGGCGCCGTGGCAACTGGCGCAGGCGGCAACGCCATCGGCGCCCTGGCGGGCCAAGCGCTCAGCGGAGGGCGCCGCGTGCACACTGGAGATCAACAGAAAGGCCAGAACCAGGCCGTGAAAAGGCGTTGTTCGAATCATTGGGTTGCTCCCGGAGGCAGGCGGAAAAAGGGGAGGTGCCTGGGGAAAGTCTGCGCCCGGAAGTGAACAAGGTAAAGTTTGGTTATATATATATCGCTAAAAGGAATTTGGTGCGGGGCCGCTAATCAGCCGCTCAAGATGGTCGCGCACGTCCTCCGGCCAGCCCCCGGTCAGGCTTTGCAGACGCTCATGCTGACCCGCGTACAGCGCCCGGGCGGCTTCTTCGAAACCGGGCTGGTCGCCGGCGATGGCGGACATAAACCGGTACGCCGCGTCGCGGCGTTCACGGGCTTGCGAGGCGTCTTCCCGACGTGCGTTTTCCACCAGTTTGCGCAGCGTCACCGAGGCGCCGCCGGGCTGAGCGTTGAGCCATTGCCAATGACGGGGCAGCAGGGTGACCTCGCGGGCGGTGACGCCGAGCTTGGGGCGGCCCCGGCCACGGGGCTGGTCGGCGGCGGGCGTATGCCGGGCCCGCACCTGCTGGTCGCTGCCGCGGGTGTCCAGGTCGATCTGGCGGCCGTTGTGATCCTCGAAGATCAGTAACGCCGAGGCGTCCGCGTCGGCGTGTTTGACGGCAAGGGCAACCTCGGCGAGGGAGCCCCGGGCGAGCAGGCGCTGGCCCAAAAAAGCGGTGTGGGTAGGGGCGGTCATGGCGCATCTCCTATTGGGATGGCCAGAATATTACCCGGATAAAATAATCCGTCAATATTACCCGGGTAATATTTATTTGGCGTTAGCTTTGATCCCCCAGGCTGTCGCGCAGCGCCTTGCGGTTGAGTTTGCCAACGGCGGTTTTCGGGATCGCATCGACGAACACCACCTGGCGGGGTTTTTTGTAGGAGGCGACCCGCTCGGTGACGTAGGCGATCAGATCCGCCTCGCTGGCGCTTTGCCCGGGCTTGAGCGCCACCGCGGCGGTGACCGCCTCGACCCATTGCGGGTCCTTGAGGCCGACCACGGCGCACTCGGCGACGGCCGGATGGGCCATCAGAATGTCTTCGATTTCGCGGGGGTACACGTTGTAGCCACCGGTAATGATCATGTCGGAGGTGCGATCCTTGAGGTGCAGGAAACCCCGTTCATCGAATTGCGCCAGGTCGCGGGTGCGCAGCCAGCCGCCTTCCATGAACATCTCGCGGTTGAGTTCGGGGGCGTTGTGGTAGCCGGCCATCATCGCCGGCGCGCGCACGGCGATTTCACCGGGCTCGCCGGCGGGGACGTCGTTGCCGGCTTCGTCAACGAGGCGTATTTCCACGTCGATGGCCGGTTTGCCGCAACTGCCCAGCAACTCGCCTTGATGATCCTCCGGGCGCAGCACGGCGATGGTGAGCGGGCATTCGGTCTGGCCGTAGTATTGCCAGAAGCGCTCCCGGCCCCACAGCTCCATGGCCTTGTCGATGATCGGCCGGGGCATTGGTGAAGCGCCGTAAATCACCTGGCGCAGGTGAGTGATGTCCAGCTCGGCGAAGCGCGGGTGGCCGAGCAGCATTTGCAGCATGGTGGGCACCATATTGACGGCGCTGATGCGCTCTTTTTCGATCAGGTCGAGAAAGGTGTCCGGGTCGAAGGCGCTCATGATCACGGTGCGCGCGCCACGCAGCCAGAACGGCAGCACGAACACCCCGGAGGCGTGAATCAACGAGGCGGCGTGGAGCATGGCGTCGTCCTGCTGCACGTTGATCAGGTTCATCAATACGTTCTTGCAGATGCCGGCGTAGGACGCCTGGGTGTGCTGGGCGGCCTTGAGGGTGCCGGTGGTGCCGGAGGTAAACAGGGTCAGGATGACGTCATTTTCATCGACCTGGATATTCGGGTCCTGGTCGCTGCGTTGGCCGGCGTCGGCGAGCAGGTCATCGCCGCCGCCCTCGTTGCTGCCGATGCCGTGGCATCGCAATGCCGGCAGGGCGTTGGCCAATTCGCTGGCGCGGTCGGCCAGATCGGCGCCGTAGAGCAGCAGGTCGCAGCCGGTCTCTGCCAGCATTTTGCGGTGTTCGTTGAGCGACAGCCGCGCGTTCAGTGGCACCCGGTTGACGCCGGCTTTCACGCAGGCGAAGTCTACCGGCACGCTGTAGAGGCTGTTATTGAGCAACAGCGCCACACGGGTGCCGCGGGTCACGCCGCGCGCGATCAGGGCGTGGGCAAGCTGATTGCTGAGCGCGTCGGTGGCCTGGAAGGTGAGGCTCTCGCCGTTAAAGACGATGGCGGTGCGTTCCGGATAATAGCCGGCGCCGCGTTTGATCAGCTCAAGATAGGTGGTGGTCATGATGGCTCCCCATAGTGTTTTGGTTATCGGATTGGCGTGCGGGCTCAGTCGAACTCGCCATGCCGGCCGGCGCCGCCGGCGAAACGTGCCGCGCCTTCGATGGCCTCCGCCTGCACGATGGGATAGCCACCGGCGCCTTCCTGGCGCAGCGCCGTAGGCAGGTCGTTATCCCATTGCTGGTAGGCGGAGAGACGGTCGGCGCGCAGGCATTGCTGTGGAAAGGCGGCGATCTGCCGGGCCAGCGTTTGCGCCTCCTTCAGCGCTTGGCCATCGTCCACGACCCGGTTGGCGAGGCCCATGCTCAGCGCTTCGTCGGCGTGTACCGGCCGGCCGGTGAGAATCATGTCGAGAGCCCGGCCCTGGCCGACCACGCGCGGCAAACGCACGGTGCCGCCATCCACCAGGGGCACGCCCCAGCGCCGGCAGAACACGCCGAACACCGCCGAGCGTTCGGCCACGCGCAGGTCGCACAGCAGCGCCAGCTCCAGGCCGCCGGCCACCGCGTACCCGGAGACGGCGGCGATCACCGGCTTGCTGAGCAGCATGCGGGTCGGGCCCATCGGCCCGGGGCCCTGGCCTTGCGCGTCCATTTCGTTGCGCAGCGATGGATCGCCCAGGGCGGTCAGGTCGGCGCCGGCGCAAAAAGTGCCGCCGGAGCCAGCCAGCACCGCCACCTTGAGGGCGTCGTCGCCGTCGAAATCCTCGAACGCCTGGCGCAAGGCGGTGGCGGTGGGGCGATCCACGGCGTTGCGTTTTTCCGGGCGGTTGATGATGATCGTGCACACTGGGCCGTCAACGATGACGGAGATCGGGCTGCTGGCCATGAAACGGCTCCCTGTATTGAGATGCTTGTTACATCAAATGGAACAATTAGACACTGGGTGATATATTTCACTAAATGGCCATAACTGACAAGAAGTGTAACATTGAAGAGGGCGAGCTTTCCGCCAGCGATCTGGTCCTGGACCTGCTGGCGGCCCATGACCAGCACCGGTTGCCGGTGGCCGCGTTGTGCCGCGCGGCGATGATCTGCGGCATCCGCGAGCAGAATGTGCGGGTCGCGCTGAGCCGCTTGAGCCAGCAGGGCAAGGTGGCGAGCACCGATCGCGGCAGCTATGCGCTCAATTCGGGGAGCAACAGCTTGCTGCGCGATGTGGACAACTGGCTGCGCCGCGAGCAACAGGCGGTGGCCTGGAACGGAGGCTGGATCGGCGTGGTCGACGGCGCCGTGCCGCGCCGGCACAAGGTGGTCTGGCGCCGCCATGAGCGCGCTCTGTTGCTGCGTGGCTTTCGCCCATTGAAGGCCGGATTACATTTGCGGCCGGACAATCTTAAGGGGGGCGTGGCGGCGGTGCGACATGACCTGCAAGGGCTGGGTCTGGCCGGCCAAGCGCTGGTGATGGCGGTGTACGAATTGAGCGACGCCGACGAACAGCAGGCCCGCGGGTTGTGGAACCTGAAAGCCCTGGAGCGCAGCTATCGCTCATTGATCCGCCGTTTGCAACGCAGCCAGGCCCGTTTCCCTCGACAAACCGATGAGCGGATTGCCCGCGAGAGCCTGTTGTTGGGGCGCGAGGCGATCCGCACCATCCTGCACGACCCGCTGTTGCCAGAAAGCCTGATGGGCGGCGGTGTTCGCCATCAGCTGATTGAATGCATGCGTGATTACCAGACCGTCGCGAAAACGGTATGGCTGCGGCTGCTGGAAGAGTAGGTTCCGCATCGTAAAACCTCTTAAAGCTTTGCCGTTCTTTCGCTTGCTTCGTGGGCGCACCGGCGGTGTTCTTTGTCACCATGCCGGTTAACAGACTTGGCAGCGGGGCAATCCCATGCGAAACAGAGCCGAACAGCAAGATAGAATCGAACAACGCCGTGACATGGTGGCCCAGATCGCCGCGCGCGGCGTCAGGGACACTCGAGTGCTTGAGGCGATGCTCCGGGTGCCTCGGGAGCGTTTTCTGCCCGCGTCGATGCGGGAGCACGCCTACGACGATTCGCCGCTGCCGATCGCCGAAGGCCAGACCCTTTCACAGCCTTATATCGTGGCGCTCATGGCCGAAGTGGCCACCCTGCGCCCAGGCGAGCGAGTCCTGGAGATCGGCACCGGCTCCGGCTATGCCGCCGCGGTGTTGTGCGCGATGGGCATCGAAGTGTTCACCGTGGAACGCCTGGCCCGGCTGGGCGAGGACGCTCGGGCGGCGCTCGAAAAACACGGTTTCGGCGGCATCCAGGTGTGCATTGGCGACGGCACTCTGGGTTGGCCGGAACAGGCGCCTTTTGATGCCATTATCGCCACGGCGGGGGGCAGCCAGGTGCCCGAAAACTGGAAGGGCCAGCTCAAACCGGGCGGTCGGCTGATCATGCCGATCGGAGACACTCCCCGCCAGCAGCGGCTGATCCGGGTCACCCGGGTGGGCGATCAGCGCTTCGAGCAGCAGGACCTGGAGGCGGTGCGTTTCGTGCCGCTGATCGGCGAGCAGGGTTGGAGCGAGGCGCAAGCCGAGTCGAGCCGGCCACGCTCCCCGGCGGCGGCCCGCGCCCCGGCCGAAGACGACGCTGCGTTGGTGGCGGACATCGCCGCCGCCGTGGAGCCGTTGCCGGAGATCGACGACCCCGCGTTCGCCCGCTGCATCGACCGGTTTGCCGATCACCGGGTGGTATTGCTGGGGGAAGCGAGCCACGGCACTTCCGAATTTTACCGGGCGCGGGCCGCCTTGACCCGGCGGCTGATCGAGCGGCACGGCTTCAACCTGGTGGCGGTGGAAGCGGACTGGCCCGATGCCGAGGTCATGGATCGTTATGTACGCCATCGGCCCGCGTTGGACGGGCCGGACCCACCGTTTCAGCGCTTTCCCACCTGGATGTGGCGCAATCGCGAAGTACAGGACTTCACCCGCTGGCTGAAAGCGCACAATGCCGGGCTCACCAGTGATCGGCGAGTCGGCTTTCGCGGCCTGGATCTCTATAACCTGTCCGCCTCGATCCGCGCGGTGCTTGATTACCTGGAGGAAGTGGACCCGCACGCCGCGCGTGCCGCCCGACAACGCTACGCCTGCCTTGCCCCTTGGCGGAACACGCCGGCGGCATACGGCCGTGCCGTGCTCAGCGAACCCGAGAAGGCTTGCGAAGAAGCGGTGATCGCTCAGCTCCGCGCGCTGCTCGAAAAACAACTGGAGTACGTGAACGGCGATCAGGATCGGTATTTTGACGCCACTCAGAACGCGCGCCTGGTGGCGTCGGCGGAGCGCTATTATCGCAGCCTTTACCACGGCGCGGCGGAGAGTTGGAATCTGCGCGATCGCCACATGTTCGAAACGCTGGAAAATCTTCTGGCCGAGCGTGGCGGCGACAGCAAAGCGGTGGTCTGGGCACACAACTCGCACATCGGTGACGCCAGCGCCACCGACATGGGGCGTCAACGTGGCGAGTTGAACCTGGGCCAGCTATGCCGCGAACGGTTTGGCGAACAGGCGGCCCTGGTGGGGCTGTCCACGCACGCCGGCACGGTGGCCGCCGCGGACGATTGGGACGGGCCGATGCGGATCAAGACGGTGCGCCCGGTGCGTCAGGACAGCCACGAGCATTTGGCACTGGGCACCAGCTTGCCGCGCTTTCTCCTTGATCTGCGTAGCGGCGTGCTCAACGAGGCGCTCCGTCGTCGGCTCGACCAGCCCCGCCGCGAGCGCTTCATTGGTGTTATCTACCGGCCCGAGACCGAGCTGCAGAGCCACTACATGAAGGCATCGCTGGCGTCTCAGTTCGATGCCTGGTTGTGGTTCCGTGACAGCCAGGCGGTGAGCCCGCTGGTGGCCGGCTCCGGTGGCGCCGAGGATGACACTTATCCGTTCGGCACCTGAGGCGAGCAAGACGCTCTGACGGCGGCTGTTCAGGCCGCCGCCGGCGCCGGCCGCCGGATCAGAAACACCACCACCGCCGCCAGCAGGCAGGCGGCGCCAGCGGCGTACAACGCCGGCGTGTAGGTCAGCAGCAAAGTGCGTGAGAGCCCGGCGCCGTAGGCGGCGAGGGCGCCGCCCAATTGATGGCCGGCGAAGATCCAGCCGAACACCATGCCGGCTTTTTGCGGGCCGAACGCGCGCCCGGCCAGCTTGATCGTCGGCGGCACCGTGGCGATCCAGTCCAGGCCATAGAACATGGCGAACAATGACAGGCCATACAGGCTGAATTCGGAGTGCGGCAACCAGAACAGACTCAGCCCGCGCAGCCCGTAATACCAGAACAACAATTTGCGGGCATCGAAGCGGTCCGAGAGCCAGCCAGAGAGAATCGTGCCGACCAGGTCGAAGGCGCCCATCATCGCCAGCACCGAAGCGGCTGGCAACGCGGCCAGGCCAAAGTCGCCGCACAGCGCGATAAAGTGCGTCTGAATCAGGCCATTGGTGCTCAGCCCGCAGATAAAGAAGGTGCCGAACAGCACCCAGAACGCCCGGTTGCGCAGGGCGCCGCGCAGCACGCGCAGGGGCTCCATGAACGACAACGACAGCGGTGCCGCGGCGGGCGGGCTGTCGGCGGCGGCGCCATAGGCGCGCAAGCCCAACTGCCCCGGGTGATCACGCACCAGCAGAAACACCAGCACCGCCACCAGCACACAGCACAGCACCACCGGCATCAGCGCCCAGCGCCAGCCGAGCACCTCGATCAGCCAGGCGGCCAGAGGCAGGAACAGCAACTGGCCGCTGGCCACGCTGGCGGTGAGCAGGCCAATCACCAGGCCCCGGCGTTTCTCGAACCAGCGGTTGGCCACCACCGCGCCCAACACCAGGGCGATCAGCCCCGAGCCCAGGCCCAGCACCACCCCCCACAGCAGCACCAATTGCCAGATCTCGGTCATCCGCGTGGACAGCGCCAGACCGGCGGCCACCAGCACCAGCGCGCTGGTCATGATGGTGCGCAGCCCGAAACGGTCCATCAGCAAGGCCGAGAACGGCCCCATCAAACCGAACAGGATAAAACGCAGTGCCAGGGCGCTGGAGATCTGCTCGGTGTTCCAGCCGAACTCCTCGCCCAACGGCCGCAAAAAGGCGCCCGGCAACCCCAACGCCGCCGACGCCGACAGCATGGTCAGAAAAGTCACCGCGGCGATCACCCAGGCGTAGTGCCAGTGCCGTTGGTGAAGCCACTGCGAAAAACGGGAAGCCAGCATGGTTGTTCCTTAGCGCCCAGCGCGAAGGCGTGACGCCGTGTCGACAACGCCGCGTGGGAGCGATCCTTGATCGCGAAATGTTTTCGCCGGTTGGTATGGCGTTTCTGCTCCGGACCCGATGGTTTTGGGCGCCCCCTTTTAAAGCGCTTCGAGCAGGGTGGCTATCCCCTCACGGCTTTCATCATTTTGCTCCGGTTGCGGAAACGAAATCAGCGGCGCGCGCCCAGCCACGGCAGGCTCATCAGCGCGGCGTACACGACCAGTGCCACGGTCAGCGCCGCGCACAGCGCGTGAATGTTGCCCGGGTACAGCCAGGCCATCAGTGAGCAGCCCAGCGCCAGCACCACGAAGCGGCTAACGCCGGCGAGCATCGGCACGATCATGCGGCCGGTGCCCTGGGCGGCGAAATAGAGCGCCAGACCCAATCCCAGGAAGCCGTAGGCGGGCGCCACGGTGCGTAAGTAAACGGCGCCGGTGGCGATCGCCTGGGGATCGCTGGTGAACAGGCGCAACCAGGCTTCCGGGAACAACGCCGCCGCCAGCCCCACGGTTTCGGTGACGGCGGCGGCCACCAACGCACCGGTCCAGGCGATGCGCCGCGCGCGCGCCACCTGGCCGGCGCCCATGTTCATGCCGACCATGGCGACCAGCCCGGTGCCGATGCCGAACACGATGGGGATCTGCAGATATTCAATGCGAATGCCCAGGCCGAATCCGGCCAGGGCTTCCATGCTGGTGCGTGCCACGAAGAAGGTACTGACCACCACGCACAGATTGGAGAACACGGTGTTCAGCGAGGACCAGGCACCGACGCCGAGAATTTCCGCGAACAGCGCCCGGCGTAGGGGGTGCTTAAGGCTGAGTTGCACGCCGCCGCGGCCGCGCAGCAGGCTGATTAGGAGCACCACGGTGGCGAGCAGGTAGTAGCTGGCCAGCGCCAGCCCGGCGCCGGCGATGCCCAAACCCGGCAGCGGGCCGACGCCGAAGATCAGTACCGGCGAAAGCACCAGCAGCATGGGGATGCCGCCGGTCATCACCGCCGCTGGCAACAACATGTTGCCGGAGCCGCGTAACACCGAGGACAAACAGTTCATCAGCCACAGAAAGACCGCGCCAATAAAAATGGCGTTGGAATAGGCGAGTGCGGCGGCCAGTCCGGCGCCTTCACCGCCCATGGCCCGGTAAATCGCTGGCCCGCCGGCCAGAAGGATCACCGAGCAGAGCAACCCCAGGGCCAACCCGATCACCACCGCGTGCAGGGCCAGCGCATCGGCTTTGTCCTGTTGTCCGGCACCGAGGGCCCGTGCCACCGCCGAGGAAATACCGCCGCCAATGCCGCCACCGGACATCATCATCAGCAACATTACCAACGGAAACACCAGCGCCGCGCCGGCCAGGGCGTCCACACCAATCAGGCCGACGTAGTAACTCTCCAGAAAGTTGGCCAGCGCCTGGGCCAGCATCACCACCAGGTTCGGTGCCGCCAGCTTGAGAATGGTGGGCAACACCGGCCCGTGCAGAATCATCCGGGCACGGGCCTGGGCGGCGTTGGCGGCGGGGCGAAGGGTGGCGGCCTGGTTCATGGCGAGCGTCTCAGAGAAGGATCAGGGTGGAGGTGGCGCTGGCGTACAGCTTGCCGTTGGCGTCGGTGAGTTTCGCTTCCGCGAACGCCAGCCGGCGGCCCCGGCTGACCACCGTGCCCTCGGCGCGCACCGCGCCGGTGTCTTTGGTCATGGCGCGGTGGTAGGCCACTTTCAGCTCCGCGGTGCTGTAGCCCTGGCCGGCCGCCAGGGTGGAATGCACCGCGCAACCACAGGCGGAATCCAGCAGTGTGGCGGCGTAGCCGCCATGCACGGTGCCGATCGGGTTGTAGACCTTCTCCGTGGGCGTGCCCTCGAACACCACGCGGCCTTCTTCAAGTTCGGTGAGGGTGAATTCCATGGTGCGGCCGATGCCGCTGTGATTGTCTTGGGTCAGCGCGTGTTGAAGGGCTTGCAGGCCGGTCATTTCGGCAAGACTACTCATTGTGGGTCCTTAAGGTCGGGTCAGGGGTTGGAGCGGGTGGTGCCGGGCAATTCCGCCGCCACCGCATGCAGGATTTCCTCGGACAGGGTGGGGTCGTTGACCGCCCGCGCCAGAATCAGGCCGCCCACCATGGCGGCGGTGGCGGCCACCGCCTTGCGCCGGCGCAGCGCCGCCCGGCGACCGGCCAGCGCGCTGTCCAGCAGGTCGATGAAACGGCCCACGCTGCGGGTGAACGCACTGCGCACCGGCGGGCTTTGACGGCTGGCCTCGCCGGCCAGAGCGGCCAGCACACAGCCGTCGCCGGGATGGTCGCGATGACGGCCGGACAGATAACGGCTGGCCAGGGCGTCCATGGAGGGCTTCTGAGCGCTGCCGATCACTTTGCGCCAGCGTTGGCCGGTGCTGTCGATGGCGCGCTCGCAGGCCTCCGCCATCAGTTGTTCCTTGGAGTCGAAATGGCCATAGAAACCGCCATGGGTGAGGCCGGCGTTGTTCATCAGTTCGGCCACACCGATGCCGTCGAAGCCGCGCTCGCGAAACAGCCTGGCGGCCACATCGACAATCCGGTCACGGTTTTCGGCGGCTTGTTCTCTGCTCACTCTCATGGCGTTTCTCCCTGGGATCGGCCAGTGTCATGGCTTCCCGGCGGGTGATTCATTTGGATGATGGATGTCATTTATATAATGATGATGGTCGTCATGTAAATAGAATGGCGAGATTTAAGCGCGAGAAACGTGATTGGCGGCCCGGGATGCGGAGCCGGTTGCCGCGTGGATTGTGCAAGATTGGTAAAGGGGCGGGGGCGCTCTTTCCTTTCCCGCACGAAAGCCGTTCAATAGCCAGCAAACGGTGCCGTGACGGCCAAACCCTCAAGGAGTGAACTATGCAAAACGCGGATGTGGGCAAGCTGATACTGCGTCTGGCCCTGGGTGTGATGATTCTTCTGCACGGTATTTTCAAATTGCAGCATGGGGTCGGCGGCATTGCGGGGATGCTGCAGGGCGCGGGGCTGCCGGGCTTTCTCGCCTATGGGGTGTTTATCGGTGAAGTGATTGCTCCGATCATGATCATCATCGGCTACCAGACCCGGGTAGGCGCGGCGCTGATCGTGGGCAATATGCTGGTGGCCCTGTTCCTCGCCCACATGAGCCAGCTCTTCAGCCTCACCAGCCAGGGTGGCTGGGCGCTTGAATTGCAGGGCTTCTACCTGTTCACCGCCGCCGCGTTGTTTTTCCTGGGTGCGGGTCGGTATGCGATGAAGAACTAGGAGCAGGTGTCGGGGCGCTGGTGCTGTTGGCCAGGCGTGAGTTGAAAGTTAAAGGTTAAAAGTTGAAACGCGAATGAAGCCTGAGCCGCCGGCAAGGCCGTGCCCGCGTTTGTGGGCAGTGAACTCCATTCCTTGCCCGGCCAAAGGTCGCTGCGAAGCCATGCAGGCGAGACCATTTAACTTTTAACTTTTAACTTTCAACGGGTCCTTGGATGGATCGGCCTTTCCTCGAGTACAAACTGCCCGCCTCAACCGTCTACAACGACCCTTTCAACATATTGCTGGTGCTGATCTGGCCGTTGAGGGTCCAGAAATCGTAGAGAATGCCGAGGCCGAAGAGACCGGCGCTGATCAAGTAGAGCAGGCCGGTGATCCACTTGCCCATGTAGAAGCGGTGCAGGCCGAACACGCCGAGAAAGGTGAGCAGAATCCAGGCGATGTTGTAGTCGGTGGCGCCGGCGCGGTAGCGCTGGTCAGCGGCGCGGTCCATGCCCGGAATCAGAAACAGATCGACGATCCAGCCGATAAAAAACAACCCCAGGGTGAAAAACCACAGGGTGCCGGTGAGCTGGCGGCCGTAGTAGAACCGGTGGGCGCCCATGAAGCCGAAGATCCAGAGCAGGTAGCCCACCGCTTTGCTGTGCGTGTCCCTATACATTGGTATCCCTATGCATTGTTCGTCCCTGAGTGATTCACGTTGGTAAAAACCAGACTTGAGGTGAGGCCGGCATCGCCGTTTAAAGTTCCACTTTGATGCTGGCGATCACCTGGTTGGCTTTGACCCGCGCACTGTCGATGCTGTTGGCACGCGCCAGCGCCACGCCCAGGCGGCGGCTGCCGTTGACTTCCGGTTTGCCGAACAGGCGCAGGCCGGTGTCCGGTTCCGCCAGGGCCTGCTCCAGGTTGCCAAAACGCATCGCGCGGGATTCGCCTTTCACCAGCAGCACCGATGACGCACAGGCGCCGCGTTGCTCGATCATCGGAATCGGCAGATCGAGAATGGCGCGCGCGTGCAGGGCGAATTCCGACAGGTTTTGTGAGATCAGGGTGACCAGGCCGGTGTCGTGGGGGCGCGGCGACACTTCACTGAACCACACCTGGTCGCCGCTGACGAAAAATTCCATGCCGAAGATGCCCCGGCCACCCAGAGCGTCCGCCACCGCGCCGGCCATGCGCCGGGCTTCGTCGAGGGCGGCGGCGTTCATCGGTTGCGGCTGCCAGGATTCCCGATAGTCGCCGTCTTCCTGGCGGTGGCCGATGGGCGCGCAAAAATCCACGCCGTCGCGGTGGCGCACGGTGAGCAGGGTGATCTCGTAGTCAAAGTCGACGAAACCTTCCACGATCACCCGGCCGTGGCCGGCGCGCCCGCCGGATTGCGCGTACTCCCAGGCCGCCTCCACATCGGCGTCGCGTTTCACCGTGCTCTGGCCCTTGCCGGAGGAGGACATCACCGGCTTGACCACGCACGGCAGGCCAACTTCGCGAATCGCTTCCAGGTATTCCTCGCGGGTGCCGGCGAAGCGGTAGGGCGAGGTGCGCAGGCCCAGTTCCTCGGCGGCCAGGCGGCGAATGCCCTCGCGGTTCATGGTCAGGCTGGCGGCGCGGGCGGTGGGCACCACGGTGAAGCCCTCTTCCTCAAGCTTGAGCAACTCGTCGGTGGCGATCGCCTCGATTTCCGGCACGATCAGGCGCGGACGCTCCTTTTCCACCAGCTCGCGGACAGCGGCACCGTCCAGCATGTTGATCACATAGTGACGGTGGGCCACCTGCATCGCCGGCGCATTATCATAGCGGTCCACGGCGATCACTTCGCAACCCAGGCGGGTCAGCTCGATGGCCACTTCCTTGCCCAGTTCGCCGCTGCCCAGCAGCATGACCCGGGTGGCGGTGTCGGAATAGGGGGTGCCGATGGTGGTCATGGGATCTCCTCGTTCTCGGAAACCCGATTGTAGCGGAAAGCGGACAGGAAGCTGCAAGCCACAGGCAGGACGCCAGTTGAAAGTTAAAGGTTAAAAGTTAAAAGGTCGTCGCCGACGGGGTTTCCCGCGGCCGGCGGCCGTGGAAGGTCACCACGAGTTTGAACTCCCCTGAGCGCGGGCACAGCCTCGCCATCTCGTCGGGTGCCGCCCGCGTTTTAACCTTTAACTTTCAACGGGCCACCGACCGGCACGGCCTTTCCGCCACGCTAGCCCTACCTGCAGCTTGCAGCTTGCAGCTTGCAGCCGTTTACTATGCCCGCTCGCAATGAGGTGACGGGATATGCACAACGACGGTTATTGGATGGCGCGCGCGCTGGTGTTGGCGGAACAGGCGGCCAGCGAGGGCGAGGTACCGGTGGGGGCCCTGGTGGTGCGCGATGACCAGCTACTGGGCGAGGGCTACAACCGGCCGATTGGCGCCCACGATCCCACCGGTCACGCCGAGATCAACGCGCTGCGCGACGCCGCCGCCCGGCAGAACAATTACCGGCTGCCCGGGGCGACCCTGTACGTCACCATCGAGCCGTGCACCATGTGCTTCGGCGCGCTGGTCCACGCCCGCATCGCGCGGCTGGTGTACGGTGCCGCCGAGCCCCGCGCCGGCGTCTGCGAAAGCCGTCTGATGTTGCCCGGGCAGGATTTCTACAACCACCGGATCGAGGTGCTGGGCGGCGTCGAAGCGGACGCCGCTTCGCAACTGATGAGACGTTTTTTTCGGCAACGAAGGGGCTAGCAAAGGCCAGGGGGGGGAGGCAGCGGGGTTGCTCTTTTTAGTGTCGCGGCGCGGGCACGGCGTCTCGTTACACCCCGGTTTGCGCCGCGCTGATCCCTGTATCCTGATCCCTGTATCCGCTTTCCAGGACGATCAGTTCGCCGAGGCGAGCAGGGTGGAGCGGTGGCGCTCGGAGTTGTCCGCCCATACCAGCAGGTCGTAATAACGGCGGATGTGACGCACATAGAGGGCCGCCTGGCCGCCGGGGGCGCGCCCGTAGCGCAACTGTTTGGCGTAGGCGGACTGGCTGAGCAGGGGCAGGCGCTGTTTCACCGCCTGCCAGTTATCCGGGTCGTCGCCTTGGCGCTCGGTGAGCACGCGCGCGTCTTCCAGATGGCCGAAGCCCACGTTGTAGGCGGCCAGTGCCATCCAGGTGCGGTCCGGCTCCTGGATGCGATCCGGAATGCGGTTGTGAATCTTGCGCAGGTAAGCGGCGCCGGCCTGGATGCTTTGCGCCGGGTCGGTGCGGTCGTCAACGCCCATTTCCCGCGCCGTGTTGGCGGTGAGCATCATCAGGCCCTGCACGCCGGTGGGTGAGATGGCGGCGGCGTCCCAGAGCGATTCCTGATAGGCGACGGCGGCCAGCAGGCGCCAATCGAAGTCGGCATCGCTGGCGGCGGTTTGGAAATCCTGGGTGTACAGGGGCAGGCGATCATCCAGATGGCGGATAAAACTGCGCGCGGCGTACAGGTCGAACTGCTCGACGTGGCCATAGAAGCGATCCGCCAGCCGCTGGGTTTCTCCGGCGGCCTTCATCTGCGTGAGATAGCGCTGCGCCGCCAGATACAGGCTGCGGTCGTCGCTCGGGCTGAACGCCCAGGCCAGGTCCTGATCGCCACCGAGAGTGAAACCGGAAGCCAGGTCCGGGAACAGGCCCCGGTGAATCGCGTAGGCATTGGAGTTGATCAGGGTGTAATCGGCGTTGCCTTCTTCGACCAGGGTGAGCATCTGTTCGGCGTTGGCGTTTTCCACCTGCTCGAAGTGCAGAGCGGGGTGCTCCAGGCGGGCCTGGTTGAGCATTTCCGCGTGGCTGCTGCCGGCGCGCACCACCACTTTCTTGCCGATCAGATCCTCGATCCGTTTCGGCCGGGCCTCGCCGAGGCGATACATCACCAGGGTATCGACCTGTTGGTAGGGGGTACTGAAGCGCAGCCCCTGGCGGCGCTCATCGGTAACGGTCAGGCCGGCGGCGGCGAGGTCGGCTTTGCCGCGGCGCACCGCGTATTTCACCTCGGCGGGGGTGTCCATTTCCACCAGACGCAAGCGCACGCCAAGCCGCTCGGCGAAGCCGTTCGCCAGCTCGTATTCCATGCCGGTCTGGCCTTTCGGGTCCTGATAGACGGTGGTCAGCGAGGGACGGGTCGCCACCACCAGCTCGCCCCGCGCCTGGACACGTTCCAGGGCGGTGGGGGTGGGGCGCATCGCCGCGACCAGGCCCACCACGCACAACAAGGCGATGGGCGCCAGCAGCGTGCGGCTGTGGCGGAGCAAGCTTTTCATGTCCGTTGATACCTCTGCTGGGTGTCCAGGCAGGTGGTATGGCCCATGCCATACGCGGGTCAGCGGCGGCGATCCATGCCCCGTGACACTGAGTTCTTCATCTATGCGAGCGCGAATTTATCATTGCAGGTTGGCGAAAATCTAGCCGTATGGCCGACAATCACGGCACATCGGGCCCGGCGCCGCAGCCAATCGCAGGACCACAGCCCCCGGGATACGGGGCTTTGCCGCGAATAGGCGCGCCCACGGGCTGCCTTGAGGTGGGCATCTTTGCTTACATTTAAAATGCCGCTGGCGGGTCGTCCGGGGCGGTGACGATGGCGGCTGGCGCGCGCCGGCGAATAGGAATTCGGCCGGGCATACCGTATCATTGCGCCTCTCCAGGGGGGCGCTGCCGACCTGGAGTCATCCCTCGATCCAAAGGAAAAGCCAACCCTATGCTGATCCTCCCCGGTAGCCCGGCGCTGTCCGCATTTCGTAAAGAAAAACTGCTCGAGGCTCTGCCACAGGCAGAGGCTTTGTCGGCCCGTTTCGTTCATTTTGTTGAGCTCAGCGAGGCGCTGGACGAGCGCGAACGACAGATTCTTGACGGCTTGCTCGAATACGGCCCCAGTGTGGACGACGCCAGCCCGCACAAAGAGTCTGCCGAGGGCGAGCTGTTCGTGGTGGTGCCCCGGCCCGGGACGGTGTCGCCGTGGTCCTCCAAGGCCACCGACATCTGCCACAACGCCGGGCTGGCCAAGGTGCGGCGGGTGGAGCGTGGTGTTGAATACCGGGTGGCGGTCACCGGCCAGCCGGATCGTGCCGCGCTGGCGACGCCCTTGCACGATCGAATGGTCGAGGCGGTGCTGGCGGATCTGGACTCGGCCGAGGTGCTGTTTACCCACCACCAGCCGCGCTCGCTGGCCAGTGTCGATGTGATCGGCGGTGGGCGAGAGGCGCTGGCCCAGGCCAACGGTGAGCTGGGCCTGGCGCTGGCCGACGACGAAATCGATTACCTGGTGGAGCGTTTCACCGCCTTGGGCCGCAATCCTTCCGACGCCGAACTGATGATGTTCGCCCAGGCCAACTCCGAGCATTGCCGGCACAAGATCTTCAACGCCGAGTGGAACATCGACGGCGAAACGCAACCGCTGAGCCTGTTTGGGATGATCCGCAATACCCACAAGTGCGCCCCGCAAGGGGTGCTCAGTGCCTATAAGGACAACGCGGCGGTGGTGGCCGGCCCGCTCGCGGACCGTTTCTTCCGCGACCCGGAAAGCGGCGAATACGGTTACGTGAACGAGCCGGTGCACATGCTGATGAAGGTGGAGACCCACAACCACCCCACCGCGATTGCCCCGCACCCGGGCGCGGCCACCGGCGCCGGCGGTGAAATCCGTGACGAGGGCGCCACCGGCCGGGGCGCCAAGCCGAAGGCCGGGCTGACCGGCTTTTCGGTGTCGAACCTGCGTATTCCCGGCTTTGACCAGCCCTGGGAGCAGGACTACGGCCGCCCCGGCCGCATGGCCTCGCCGCTGGACATCATGATCGAGGGGCCGCTGGGCGGCGCCGCCTTCAACAACGAATTTGGCCGCCCCAATCTGGGCGGTTATTTCCGCACCCTGGAACTGGAAGCCCCGGGCCTGAATGGCGATGAACGGCGTGGTTACCATAAGCCGATCATGATCGCCGGTGGGCTGGGCAACATCCGCGACGGCCATGTGGAAAAGAACAACATTCCCCCCGGCGCCAAGGTCATCGTGCTGGGTGGCCCGGCGCTGCTGATCGGCCTGGGCGGCGGCGCCGCCAGCTCGATGGCCAGCGGCGAGTCCGACGAAGCCCTGGATTTCGCCTCGGTGCAACGGGGCAACCCGGAGATTGAGCGCCGCGTGCAGGAGGTGATCGACCGCTGCTGGGAACTGGGCGACCACAACCCGATTGTGTCGATTCATGACGTTGGCGCCGGTGGGCTCTCCAACGCCCTGCCGGAGCTGGTTCACGACCATGATCGCGGCGCCAGCCTGGAACTGCGGCGGGTGCCCAACGACGAGCCCGGCATGAGCCCGGTGGAAATCTGGTGCAACGAAGCCCAGGAACGGTACGTGCTCGCGGTGATGCCCGAGGACCTGCCCCGTTTCGAGGCGCTCTGCCAGCGTGAGCGCACGCCGTTCGCGGTGCTCGGCGAGGCCACCGAAGCCGAGCACCTTAAAGTCAGCGACGAGCACTTCGGCAACGCGCCGGTGGATCTGCCGATGGATCTGCTGTTCGGCAAGGCGCCCAAGATGCAGCGCGCTTTCGACCGGGAAGATTTTCAGCGCCGCCCCTTCGAATTGGACGGCATCGGTCTCAAGGACGCGGTGGAGCGGGTGCTGCGCCTGCCCAGCGTGGCCTCCAAGAACTTCCTGATCACCATCGGTGACCGCTCGGTGACCGGCCTGGTGCACCGCGATCAGATGGTCGGCCCCTGGCAGGTGCCGGTGGCCGATTGCGCGGTGACCGCCGCCGGTTACAACCAGCGCTGTGGCGAAGCCATGGCGATGGGCGAGCGCACCCCGGTGGCGCTGGTCAACGCCGCCGCCTCCGGGCGGCTGGCGGTGACCGAGGCGATCACCAACCTGGCCGCCACGCACATCGGTTCGCTGGCCAATATCCGGCTGTCCGCCAACTGGATGGCCGCCGCCGGTCATCCGGGCGAAGACCAGGCCCTGTTCGACACCGTCAAGGCGGTGGGCATGGAGTTGTGCCCCAAGCTGGGCATCGCCATCCCGGTGGGTAAGGACTCGCTGTCCATGCGCACCCTGTGGCAGGAACGCGGCATCGATAAGAGCGTGATCGCGCCGTTGTCGCTGATCGTCACCGGCTTCGCCAATGTCACCGACGTGGGCCTCACCGCCACCCCGCAACTGCGCACCGGCGTCGACAGTGAATTGTTGCTGGTGGATCTGGGACGCGGCCAGAACCGCCTGGCCGGCTCCGCGCTGGCGCAGGTGTACGGGCAGGTGGGCGAGGTGGCGCCGGATCTGGACAACGCCGACGACCTGATTGCCTTCTTTAACGTCACCCAGGCGTTGCTCGCCGAAGGCCGCTTGCTGGCCTATCACGATCGCTCCGATGGCGGCTTGCTCGCCACGCTCACCGAAATGGCGTTCGCCGGCCGGGTCGGGCTGGACATCATCCTTGATCACATCGCCGGCGACGATCAGGAAGTGCTGGCGGCGCTGTTCGCCGAAGAGGCGGGCGCGGTGCTGCAGGTGCGCGCCGAGGACGTCGACGCGGTGCGCCGCGCGTACCAGGACGCCGGCCTGGGCGGCTGCGTGCACTCGGTGGCGCTGCTCAATGGCGAAGACGTGCTGCGCCTGCGCCTGGGCGGCGCGGTGCTGATGGAGCGCACCCGTCGCGGCTTGCAGCGCATCTGGTCGGAAACCAGCTATCGCATTCAGGCGCTGCGCGACAATCCGGATTGCGCCCGCCAGGAATTCGATGCCATCGCCGGCGCCGATGACCCGGGGCTGAACGTGCGCCTCACCTTCGACATGAGCGAAGACGTGGCCGCCCCCTATCTGAACAGCGGTGCCCGCCCTCAGGTGGCAATCCTGCGTGAACAGGGTGTTAACGGCCACCTGGAAATGGCGGCCGCCTTTGATCGTGCCGGTTTCAGCGCCGTGGACGTGCACATGAGCGACCTGCTCGCCGGCCGCGTCAACCTGGAGCAAATGAAAGGGCTGGTGGCCTGCGGCGGTTTTTCCTACGGCGACGTGCTGGGCGCCGGCGGCGGCTGGGCCAAGACCGTGCTCTATCACAACCAGCTGCGGGATGCCTTCAATCGCTTCTTCTATCGGGAAGACACCTTCACCCTGGGGGTCTGTAACGGTTGCCAGATGCTCTCGTTGCTCAAGGACCTGATCCCCGGCGCCGAGCATTGGCCGCGCTTCGTGCGCAACCTCAGTGAACAGTTTGAAGCGCGCACCTCGCTGGTGGAAATCCAGGATTCCCCCTCGATTCTGCTGCGCGACATGGCCGGCACCCGGATTCCGATCGCCGTGGCCCACGGCGAAGGCCGGGTGGAAATCAGCGACGAAAATCTGAACCGCAACCTGGAACAGCGGCTGGTGGCGTTGCGCTACGTGGATGGGCTCGGCAACCCCACCGAGCAGTACCCGGCCAACCCCAACGGTTCCGCCCAGGGCACCACCGGCTTCACCACCCGCGATGGCCGCGCCACCATTGTGATGCCCCACCCCGAGCGGGTGTTCCGGGTGCTGCAAAACAGCTGGACCCCGGACGATTGGCAGCGTTTCGAGAACGGCCCCTGGTATCGGTTGTTCGCCAACGCCCGCAAATGGGTGGGATGAAACGGCCGCAGGCCGCAAGCCGCAAGCCGCAGGCAACCCCAGGCTGGAAGCTCCGCAAAGGTGTGGTAATGGCCTGGTCAGCTTGTCGCTTGTAGCTTGTGGCTTCGCTGAGGAACGAAAATGACAGAGCAGACATACAATTATTTCGATCTCCCCCTGGGTGAGTCGCCGGCGCCGACGCCGGTGTCCGCGCAGCGCCGGGCGTTGGCGCGGGAGTTGGCGGCGATCAACGAGCAATTGATTCGCCTGGACGCCGACGAAGCGGCGCTGGCGCGCTACACCGAGCAGGCGCGCGCGTTGCGGCGGGATCTTGAGCAGCATGGCCATCACAGCATGCGCGATGTGCTGGGCCGGCTGATTGTCGGGCAGGGCAGCCATCAGGACGTGCTCGACATGTCCGAGTTCGAGATTCTCACCGGCCCGGCCAACCCGATGTCGCCGCCGGTGACCTTGTGGCTCGACGGCGATGTGGTGCGTGGCCAGGCGCGCTTCGGCCGTGCTTTTATGGGCCCGCCAGGCAAGGTGCACGGCGGCGTGCTGGCGCTGGCACTGGATATGCTGATGGCCAAGACCCAGGATATGGTCGAAAACCTGGGCATGACCGGCACGCTCAATATTCGCTACCTGGCGCCCACGCCCCTCAACACCGATGTCGAATTCGAGGCGCGGCTGGTGAGGCTGGAGCGGCGTAAGCTGATCACCGAGGCAACGGTGTTCGCCGCCGGGGTACAGACGGTCGCCGCGCAGGGCATCTGGATTTCCTCACGGGGTGATTACCGCCTGCGCCCGGAGTACGCTCAGGAGCAGGCCGCCGGCGCCGACAGCGAACCGGCCTGAGCGGGCAGGTCTGAGCGGGCCGGCCGAGAACAAGCAGCGGGAGCCGACATGACGTTCTACAAACTGTGCTTCTACGTCCCTGAAGAGCACGCCGAGGCGGTTAAGACGGCGGTTTTCGAAGCCGGTGCCGGGCGTCTGGGCAACTACGATTGCTGCAGCTTTCAGGTGCGTGGCCAGGGCCAGTTTCGCCCCCTGGAAGGCAGCCACCCGCATCTGGGCGAGCAGGGCGAGATCGAGACCGTGGACGAATTCCGCGTCGAAATGATCTGCGCCGACGACCACCTCAAGGCCGCCCTCAGCGCTCTGCGCCTGGCGCATCCCTACGAAGAGCCCGCCATTGATCTGTGGCGGCTGGAAGATCTGCCGGGTTAAGCGCGCCAGTTGGGCACACAGCACGCTTTGCGCTGCGCGCCACACGCTGAGTCAAACCCCGGCCGGACGCTGGCGCCGCAGGGCCAGCAGTCCGAGCAGGGTCAAGGATAACCCGCCGCTGGCGCCGCCACCGCCCAGCTTAAAGCCGTCGTCGAGTATCCCGCTGCCGGTTCTTACCGCCAGCACGCCCGGATCGCGGACGGTGCCGTCGGCGTGCCCGTCGGCGTCGTTGGCGCCACCGTCCTCAATCGACAGCCGCACGCAGGCGTCGCCTTCGGTGAGGCCCGGCGTCCAACTGTCCGCGGACACCGCCGGGCACAGGCCCAGGCCGTTCTTCGGCGCGCTGTGCAACTGGTTGAACTCGTCCTCCAGGAAGGTGTGCCAGCCACCGTTCAGGTACTTGCGCCACACCGCGCCGGCGGGGATCACCGTGTCCCCTACCAGCGGAATCGCCACCGGCACGGTTTCGCCGGGCTGATTGAGCGCCTGGATTTTGAAATCGACCGCCACTCCGAGCCGCCGATAGTCACCGTCCTGCGGTAGGGAGCCGTCGCTGAGGCCCAAGCCGAACTCGCCGCTGTCCCAGGACTGGGTGGCGCTGGTGCCGCCCAGGGCCAGCCGGAAGGGGCCAGCGGTTTCCAGATAGGCCTTTTCCTCGCCGTCGCAGAGTGCCACCCGGCTGCCCGGGCACAACGCCAGGCGGTGATCTTCACCGGCAAAGGGATTGGCGGCCGGCGGCACGCCCTGTATCAGGTCATAGCATCCTTCCGGCGGGCAGGTTTCCACCACCTGCAAGGTGGCCAGGGCCACGCCCTGGCTATCGGCGGTGGTGGCGGTCACCGCGATCTCGTAGCTGCCGGGTTCCAGTGTTTCCATATTGAAGGTGGCCTGGGTGCCGTTGCTGAACAGCGGCAGGTTGTCCGCCCGCCACTGGTACTGCTCGACTTGCGCGTTGCCGGCGTCGACGTTGAGGATCACGGTGCCTCTGTCGCGGCCCACCACCCGGGTGTCACTGAGCAGACCCTGGCCCACGGTGAGTGACAACGACAGCGGCAGCGGATCGCTTTGCAGGGTCAGGGCCTGGGTGGCCGGATTGCCGGCCAGGGCGCCGTCCAGCTCGCTGAGTTCGAGAGCGGCGGTGTCGCCGCCGCCGGTGGGCACGGACAGCGAGAGCCGCCGTGCGTCGCTTTCAACCAGGGTGAGCGCCTGGGTCTCGAAGCCCATGCCGTTGCCGGTCAGAGTGGCGGTGACCGGGTACGCAATGGGTTCGTCGTTCAGCCAGACGGTGAGTTCGCTGGTGTCATCCCGCAGGGCGCGGCGATGGCTGCTGGCAAATGCGAGATAGGGCAGCACATCGATGCTCACCTCGGTAATCTCGCCGGAGACCTCATCGCTGAAGTGGAAGGTATAGCGCCCGGTGCGTTCGGACGTAAAGGTGTAGCTGCCGTCCTCATTGACGCTCAGCAGGGTGTCCGCTTCGTCGCCGAACAGGGGCGCGTCAACGCCGGCGCGCATCCGGTACACGGAGGACACGACTTTGTCGCCGGCACCGCCTTGCAGACGGAAGCTGACGCTTTCGGCACTGGCCAGCGGGCCTTCCTTGTCCTTCTCCGCTGCGGTGGACGGGTATATCTGTACCTGCACCGTGCAGTCACCGGTGAGCGGCGCGGTGGTGATCAGGTTGCCGGCCAGGCTGGCGCCACAGTCACCAGCGACCACCACATAGTCGGAGGGGTTGGCCAGGCTCAGCTCGAAGCTGGCGGTCTCATTGACGTACCGGGTCTGGCTGGCGGGTGTGATCTGGCCCTGCCCCTGGACCACGGCGGTGGCGGTGTACTCGGGCAGCGCCCGCCATTGGGCGGTGACGCTGAGGTCGTTGGTGGGCATGGTCTCCGGCAGGGCTGGCTGCCAGCCGAGGAAGGCATAACCGGTGCGGGTGGGCGTGGGCGCGGCAATGGCGTCGCCGAAGTTCACCGACAGGTCGTCCAGGGCTTCGCCACCGTTGGCGTCGAAGCTGACCGTGTACGCGTTCGCCTGCCACTGGGCGTACAGCGTCATCGCCGCATCGCCTACGGTCAGGGTCTCGGTATAGCCGCTGCCGGTGCCGTCGGCCTGGGTGTTCCAGCCGGTGAAGGTATAGCCTTCGCGAGTGGGCGCCGCGGGAAGATCAACGGTGGTGTCGGCGAAGTAGAGAACGCTGCTGCTCTGTCCGGTTTGCGTGTCGAAGGTGATGTCGATATCGGGGGTCAGGGCGGCCAGATTGTGCGTTGTCTGGTCGCCCACCGCGTTGAACGGGCCACTCACATAGAGCTGGTCGCCGCTGACGGTCAAGGCGTTGACCGCCTCGGTAATGCCCGGCTCCGGCCGCTGCCAGCCGCTGCCGTCGTACACATACAGGCCGGTGTCGGCGGCGGCGAACAATAGACCCTTGAACTCAACGGCGGAGGAAATGGCAGGGGTGGCCGCGTCCGGCAGCGGCTCCGCCCAGCCTGTGCCCACGTAGACATAGGCGTGGGTAGTGTCGGTGTCGGCATCCGGTGCGAACACCATCATCTGGCCCTGGTAGAGAGCCAGGGCGGTGAATCTGTCGACCTCCGGAATGCCCGGGAAGGCGCCATAGTCGCCGGTGCCAGGGTAGGCGATCAGATTCATGTCGCCGCCGTAAAAGCGCATGTCGCCGGCCAGAAACAGGATGTCCTGATGGACCTCCAGGTCAAGCAATTCACCGGATAGCCCGGTGACGTTCAGACCTGCCCAGGCGCTCCCGGTCCAGGCGGCCAGCAGGGTGGTCGAGGCGCCGCCGGCCTCGTTGAAGTCGCCGCCCATGTAGAGCTGGTCTCGCCACACCCGGAAGGTCCGCACGGTATCGTTGACGCCGCTGCCCAGGGGCTGCCATTGCTCGCCGTCCCAGCGGGCGACGCCGGCGGCCGGGTTGCCGTCCACGGCGCTGAAGTCGCCGCCGGCGTAGAGTTCATCGTGGAACATTGCCAGCGCCAGCACCGGGCCGTTGAACCCTGCCCCCAGGGCGTGCCATTGCTGGCCGTCCCAACGGGCGACGCGGGCGCCCGCGTCGCCGGCGTCGGTGGAGGTTTGAGCGGCGTACAGATCGCCCTGGTACTCGACCGTCGCCGGTACGCTGTCGCCGGGCGAGCCCGGATCGATGGCCTCCAGGGCCGCCCAGTTGGCATCGCCGAGGGTCAGGGCGGTGGCGGTGTGGGCGATCAGGCAGACAAAGGTCACCAGCAACGCGGCCAGGCCGCGTCGGGCATTCGATAGAACGGTCACGAACTCTTCCCCCAGGTTTGGCGCTCCCACGCCAGCGGTCATGGATGCACCGGGCTGATCGTGGACCACCCCGGCGTTATGTCGTTATCGACATTATGGGAAGAAGATTAATCGGTTTTTGTGACGGAGTGTATCCGCTTGGTACGCGACTTGTTGCGAATGCGAAATTATTCTTGGTTGCCTGTCAGAGCGCATCGTCCAGGGAGGGCTTGCGTTTCAGCGGGGCGATGTCCTGGGTGCGGATCGGGTAATCATTGCCGCTGGCGCGATCCTGGAAGAAGAATTTCAGGGTGCGGCCGATGGTCGGAAAGGCCAGCTCGTCCCAGGGGATCTCTTCTTCGCTGAACAGGCCGACGTCGGCGCTTTCATCGCCCACGGCGTACTCGCCGTTGACCATTTCGCCAAGAAAGAACATGTACACCTGATTGATGTGGGGCAGATTGAACACGGTGTACAAATCGCCCACCGCCACGGTGGCGCAGGCCTCTTCCCAGGTCTCGCGGGCGGCGCCTTCCTGCAGGGTCTCGCCGTTTTCCATATAGCCGGCGGGCAGGGTCCAATAGCCGATGCGTGGCTCGATGGCGCGTTTACACAGCAGAATGCGGCCTTCCCAGACCGGCACCGCGCCGACCACGATTTTCGGGTTTTGATAATGGATCACGCCGCACTGGTCACACCAGTAGCGCGGGCGGTTGTCGCCGTCGGGAATGGAAAACTGAATGTCGTGGCCACACTGGCTGCAATACTTCATGGATGCGCTCGCCGGAATCAAGGTAAGCAGCGTAATGGCTGCGCGCCCGGCCCGCAATTGGCGATCATGGTTGGGGCTCAGGCTTGCCCCGGCGGGTGTGCCTGTTCAAACTGGCGTATGAACTGAAAAACGAATTCTTAGGCGGAGAACGAAGTGACAACATTCCCTGGGCCCGGCACGGCTTCGCCACAAGGCGCCGTCGCCGCAGTGGGCCCGCAGGTGGCCGGTCGCTGGTTGGCCGACATGGTGGGGAGGTGCGCATGAATCCCCTGGAGCGTCTGCGCCAGCGCCTGCCTGATTACACCGTCAATGATCTGTTTCTGGAGGCACTGCCCGAGGCGGCGGTGCTGATGCCATTCGTGGACAGCGCCGAGCCGGAACTGATTCTCACCGTGCGTTCGCATTCAATGTCCACCCACGCCGGCGAAGTGGCGTTCCCCGGTGGTAAGCGTGATCCCGGTGATCGCGATCTTAGAATGACCGCGCTGCGGGAGAGCCGTGAAGAGGTTGGGCTGCCCTATAAGGAGGTGGAAGTACTGGGGCAACTCTCGCCGCTGGCGTCCCGTTTTGGCATGAAGGTGACGCCGTTCGTGGGGCTGGTGACGCCTGGCGTTGAGCTGGTGCCGGAGCCGGGCGAGATCGCCAGCATCTTCCAGGTGCCGTTGAGCTTTTTTCTGGACGCGCGGCCGGAGCTTTCCGAGCCGGTGGAGGTGTATGGCCGGCGACTGCGCATGCCCAATTACTACTTCGAGGACAAACGGATCTGGGGCCTCACCGCCCTGATGATCCTGGACCTTCTTAACCATGTGTACGATACCGGTGTGCGTTTCGACCTGACCGAAGCGTAGCGATAAGAGAGGACAACGCGATGATCTATAAAATGGATGGCCGTCAGATTGAGCTGCGCGGCGAGGGGCAGTGGATCGCCCCCAGTGCCACGCTGATCGGTTCGGTGGTTCTGGGCGCCAACGCCAGTGTCTGGTTCGGTGTGGTGATCCGTGCCGATAACGATGTGATCGAGATCGGCGAGAACAGCAACGTGCAGGAAAATTCGGTATTGCACGTGGACCCGGGCGTGCCGATGAAAATCGGTAAGGACGTCACCGTGGGCCATAAGGTGATGCTGCACGGCTGCACCATTGGCGATAATACCCTGATCGGCATGAATGCGGTGGTTCTTAACGGCGCTCGTGTTGGTAGCAATTGCATCATCGGCGCCCATGCCCTGGTGCCCGAGGGCATGCGGATTCCCGATAATTCCCTGGTGATGGGCGCGCCCGCCAAGGTCATTAAGCCGGTCACCGACGGCCACAAGGCGATGATCGCCATGGGCAGCCAGCATTATGTGGCCCACGCCCGTCATTTCGCGGAGCACCTGCAGCCCGATGAGCGCTTTGACCAGTAAGCCGGTGTCACCGTGCGTGTCGATCTGCGCGCTGGACGGCGACGATGTCTGCGTTGGGTGCTTCCGTACCGGTGGGGAGATCAGCTATTGGGGTCTGCTGGACGCGCAGCGCCAGCATGAGGTATTGAATCGGTGTGAGCGGCGCATGGCCGGTGAGCCGGCGCCCTGCGTGGTGCAACAGGCACGAAAGGAGGGGTGGTGATGGCGGAGTTGCCGGCCCCCACCGGGGTGGAAAAACCGAAGCTGGGCCTGGCCCTGGGCAGCGGGTCCGCCCGGGGCTGGGCGCACATTGGCGTGATTCAGGCGCTTGAGGACATGGGGGTGCGCCCGGATGTGGTGGCGGGCACGTCGATTGGCGCCCTGGTGGGGGGTGCCTACGTTAATGGCGCGCTCAGCGATTTCAGTGAGTGGGTGAAAAGGCTCACCACCCGGGACGTGTTCAGCCTGATGGATTTCACGTTCTCCGGTGGCGTGGTCAAGGGCGAGAAGCTGTTCGGTTACTTCGAAAAGATGCACGCCAATCCAGACATCGAAGAGCTCGACCAGCGCTTTGTCACGGTGGCCACGGACATGAAAAGTGGCCGCGAGATCTGGATCAGCAAGGGGCCGATTCTGGACGCGGCGCGGGCATCCTGTGCCTTGCCGGGGGTGTTTTCGCCGTTTCAGCACCAGGGCCGCTGGATGCTCGACGGTGGCCTGGTGAATCCGGTGCCGGTGTCCGCCGCCCGCGCCTTCGGCGCCGATGTGGTGATCGCCGTGAACCTCAATGCCCAGTTGGTGGGGGCTCACCTGAGCCGTCAGCGGCCGCCGGATGACGACCAGGGGGGCAACGAAGAAGACCGCAGCCTGTGGCAGAAAATGACCAACTACTTCAGTTCCGGCGAAGGCGAAAGCCCGGGTTTTTTCGACGTGATCGCCTCCAGCGTCAATATCATGCAGGACCGCATCACCCGCTCGCGCATGGCCGGCGACCCGCCGGAGATCACCCTGATTCCGCTGCTTGAGGACTTCGCTTTGATGGATTTCCACCGCGCCAAGGAGGCGATCGACGAAGGCTACCGACTGGTCGAACGCCACGCCGCCGACATCCGCGCCTGGCTCGGCTCCCCCGACGCGGATCGGGTTTGAAGTTGGTTGGACGTTGAAAGTTAAAAGTTGAAAGGAAAAGCCGGCATGGGAGCGCGGGCATAGGCCTATTTTAACCTTCAACTCTTTGATTCGCCGATGCCCGCCGTACCCGCACCGCCTTCACCATATTGTCCTTCACCTGCATGATCTCGATCAGGTAGTCGTCCACCTTGATCGAGATGTTGGCTTCGGGGATGTCCTGCAGGTATTCCAGGATCAAGCCGTTGAGGGTGCGTGGGCCAACCGTGGGCATTTCCCAGCCCAGGGCGCGGTTGATGTCGCGCAGGTGGGTGGAGCCGTCGATCACATAGCTGCCATCTTCCTGGGGGTGGATGTCCTGGCTGGTGGCGGCCAGGTCGGTGGTGAATTCGCCGACGATTTCTTCGAGGATGTCCTCCAGGGTCACCAGCCCGAGCACGTCGCCGTATTCATCGACCACGATGCCGATGCGCCGCTTGGCATTCTGAAAATTGATCAACTGGCGGTTCAGCGAGGTGCCCTCGGGTACGAAGTACGGCTCCACGGTGTATTGCATCAATTCCGCTTTGTTGATGTCTTCCTTGAGCAGCAGCCGGCTGAGCTTACGCAGGTGCAGCACGCCGAGCATGGTGTTGGGGTCTTCCCGATACACCGGCAGGCGGGTGTGCTGGCTGGCACGCAGGGTGTTGAGGATCTCGCTCATATCGTCATCAATGTCGATGCCGACCATTTCATTGCGCGGAATCATGATGTCTTCGACGCTGACGCTCTCCAGGTCGAGAATATTGAGCAGCATCTTCTGGTGCTTTTCCGGGATCAACCCGCCGGCTTCGTTGACCACGGTGCGCAGTTCTTCCGGGCTGAGATGGTCCTCTTCGTTCTGGCCGCCGCGGCTGCCGACCAGCCACAGCAAGCCGCTGCTGATGCCGTTGACCAGCCATACCAGCGGTGCCAGCAGAATCTGCAGCGGTCTGAGCACGAAGCTGGCGGGAAACGCCACCCGCTCGGGCCGCATCGCCGCGTACGTTTTCGGGGTGATCTCGGCGAACACCAGCATCACCAGCGTGATCACCACCGGCGCGACGGCGGCGCCGGAGTCGCCCAGCCAGCGGATCGCCAGGATCGCGGCCAGGGTGGCGGCGAAGTTATTGACGAAGTTGTTGCCGATCAGAATCACCGACAGCAGCCGGTCGGTGCGTTTCAGAAGTGCCTCGACCCGGGACGCCGCCCGGTGGCCCTGGCGCGCCAGATGGCGCAAGCGGTAGCGGTTGATCGCCACCATGCCGGTTTCACTGCTGGAGAAGAACGCGGAAGCGAGAATCAGGATGATCAGGGCGGTGAGCAGCCACCCGTCGGAGAAACTGTCCAAGAGGGAGTCGTTTGGTTGCTTATGGGCAGATCATTGTTTGGTCGCCGGGCCGGGCTGTCAAGCTCGCTGGCAGTGAATGCCTGCCGTTGGGAGCGATCCGTTCGCGTGCGAGCGGCGCCGCTCCCACGGCGGCAAAATGGCGGCCTTCTAAGCTACCGGCACCCCCCCAAGGGCGCATCCGCCCCGCCGATGCAATCGTATGGACGCCTTGATGGCGGGAGGGAACCCCAACCTTAGCGAACCGGAGCCGGCCGGGGTATCCCTTGATCAGGGGAGTCAACGATTCAGATCGACCTCCACGGTCGCGGTACTGCCGTCGCGTTGCGGCACCCGCAGAACCATGGATTTCGGGCCCTGGTAGTCGCTGGGCAAACTGCCGGTCACCGCTCCGGTGGCTGGATCGAAGGCAATGCCCTCCGGTACCGGTTGGCCGTCCGGCATTTCGATCTCCGGCGCGCCGCCGCCCGGATTGCCGGGCAAATTCACCGGAATATGGATCTTGCGTTTTTTCTTCTTACCGTTGTTGGTGGGGCTGGTGCCAGCCGTACCGGCTCCGGACGAAACATTGGTAGCATTACCGCCGGCACTGGCGCTGCCATTGTTGTTGGAGCTCGAACCAGAGCCTGACCCGGAGCCAGAGTTGGAAGTGCCGCTCGTGCTTGCGCTGCTGGAACTCGTGTTGCTGCTGGCGGTACCGTTGCTACCGCTAGTGTTACTGGAGCTCGAACCAGAGCTTGAGCTGGAAGCGGAGTTGGAATTGCCGCTCGCATTGGCGCCGCTGGAACTCGTGCTGCCGCCGGTCGTACCGTTATTGCCACCACTGGAATGCGTGCCGCTGGTTCCGTTTCCATTGTTGGTGTTCGTATTGCTGGTGGTCGGGGTCTTCTTGCGGCCCGACATTGTCTTGCCTTTGGTGCGCGAGCCGTTAATGTCCAAGGCGATGTCGTAGCCGGATTTTTTGTTGGTGCGGGCCTGTTTTTCCACCGGCCCGGTGATGCTGGTTTTGTTGCTGTCGATATGGGCTTCCTGATCGACGACTTTATTGCCTTCGATGGTTACTTCCCGTGCGGAGATCGAGGTTACGTCGCCCTGTTGGGAGTCCGTCTCGCCGGCGGCCACGCCGACGTCGAAGGACTGCTGTTTCTTGCTGACCTTGATGCCAGCCTGGAAACCCCCGTCCTTGGAACTTTGCTCATTGACGGCTTCCTTGAGCACCACCTGGCCGCCGGCCTTGATGCCTGCTTTGCCATCGCGGGCATTGATTTTGGCGCCCTCGGCGATGGTGTCGCCGCCGGAGGACAGGTTGATGTCGCCGGAATTGGAAGTCAGGGTCACGCCGCTGCGCTGTGTAGCGGAGGCTTCTCCTGTGTTGTAGCCGCCCGATACCGAGCCGCCGGGTTTCTTCTTGCTGATGCTGGCTTCAACGCCCACGTTGTAGCCTTCGCTGCTGCTGGACTGGGTGCTCTCAGCGGCCAGCAAATTGATGTCGCCATCGCGGGACGCGACGTCGATATTGTCGCCGGCGGACACCGCTGTCCCTTCAAGAGTGGTGTCGTTGGTGGTTTGAATATTGACGTCGCCACCCGCGATCAGGCTACCCGCCACCGCCTCGGAACTGCTTTCGGTGGTGTTGTTCTGGTCATAGCCCGCGCTCAGGTCGACGCTTTTTTCCGCCACATCCACTTTGACGCCGGCGTTGGCGTTGTCGACGCTGCCGCTTTTGCTGGTGGTGTTGGCGGCCGCTTTGTAATTCAGTGACTCCGCAGCCAGATTGAGATCCCCCTTGGCTTGCATTCGCGTGCCTTCCAGGCTGGTCTCGCCGGAGGTGGTGGAGCTGATGTCACCGCCCGCCTGATAACGGCTGGTGACCGCCTGAGAACTGCTCTGGTCGCTGTCTTCCTTCTGGTAGTCGTAGCTGGCAGTGATGCCGGCACCGACGGTGGGTTCCACCTTGACGCCGGAATCGGCACCCACGCCGCCCTGGGCGCCGGCATTGGCTTCGATGCCCGCTTCGCCGGTGACGCCCAGTCGTGCTTCGTGGGTGGTGTCGCTGCTGGTGCTCCAACTGGTGTTGGCGGCGGCCTCGTCCTTGAGTGTGGTGGCGCTTTGTTGGATGTCGCCGCCGGCGGTGATCTGCGTGCCCTGATCATGAATCAGGTTGTCCGCGTTGCGTGTCACATCGCCCCCGGCGGTAAAGCTGTTCACCTGGCTGGTGGTGCTGCCGCTGCTGCCGCTGCTTTCCTCGCGGCCGTAGCGCAGCCCGGCGCCCACCGTGGTACCGGCCGCGGCCTTGCCTTTAACACCGCCGCCGAGAACATTGGCGTTGGCGTTGCCCGAGGCTTCCGCGTTGGCGGTGCCACTGACATAAAGGCCCCCGGTCTGGGTGGTGGACGAACTTGTTTGTGAGTGACGATCCTCGGCGGCCAGATTGCGGATGTTCTTGGCGTCAATGTCGATGTTGCCGGCGGCGTTCACCTCGGAGCCCTTGAAGGTGGCGTCCTCGCGGGCGTTGATGGTAACGCTGCCACCGGTGGCGTTGAGGGTCGAGGCGCTGTGGGTGAGCGAATCGGTCCGCTGATGACTACTCTTGTCTTGCACGCCCAGGGTCGCGGTGGTCTCCGCCTGCGCGCTGGCATCGGCGTTGGCTTTGGCGTTGGCGGTCATGCCGGTGGCCGTGGCGTCGGCGCCTGCCTCGGCCTGTGCGCCACTGTCCACGAACACGCCGACGGCGAAGCTCTTTTCATTGGTGGTTTTGCTGTGGGTGTTTTCGCCGGCCAGTACATTTATGTCTCGCCCGGCCAGGGAGAGGCCCTTGCTGGTGACGTCGGAACCGCGGATGGTCAGGTCGTTGCCGGCATCGACGTCAAGGTTGCCACCCACATTGAGACTGGAGGCGACGCTGGTAGTACTGGTTTCCTCGGTGTTGGTCTCGGTGGTCTTGTAGAAATTCAGTGCCGACTCGTTGCCCGCTTCCGACGACGCGGAGGCAGAGGCTTCCGCCGAAGCCGGGCCGGTGCCGGCGCTGGCGTCGGTCTTCGACGCGCTGGAGCTGCCGGTATCGGTGGAGAACACGGTCATGGTCTCGGTTTTCGTCGTGGTGCGGCGTTCGTCCAGACCATCGAGGATATCGATGTCGTTTTCCGCGCGCAGTGCGGCGTTGCCGCCCACATCCACGTTCGAGCCCTGGATTTTTATGTCCTCGCCACTGTCGATGAGCGCATCGCCCCCAACGTTGAGATTGGCCGCGTTGTTGGTGCCGGTGAAATCGTCGGTGGTGGTGTCGCGTTCACCGTACAGTCCGCCGGCCACGCCGAATCCTTCTTCCCGCTTTTCCGTGTGGGTGGTGTCCTGATCCTGACGAGACTCCAGACTGTACGAGCCGCCGGTGAGCGTGGCCATGTTACCGCCCACGCTCACATCGCTGGTGGCGATGGTGGTGTCGTTGCCGCTTTCCAGCAACATGTCGCCGCCCATATTCAGGTTGGAACCGATGTGGCGGGTTTTGCCCCGGGTGGTCGTGGTGCGGCTGTTGCCGGACTCGCTGTAACGGGTCGTCGTGGTTTTGTTCTCGATGGTGTCCACGACGATGTCGTTGCCGGCGCTGATGATCGCGGTGCCATTCGCCGACAGGTCGGCGCCCTGGTTGCGAATATCATTCTCCGCGGAAAGCAGCAGATCGTTGTTGGAAACGATGCTGCCGGTCTTGCCGAGCACGGTCCGATAGGTGGTATCGTCGCCGGCGCCCTCCGCCACGGTCCGGTTGGTGATGTCCCCCTGGGCGGTCAGATAGACGTTGCCGCCACTGATGTCGCCGCCGATATTGGTGATGTCCCGGTTGCTTTCCACCACCAGGGTGTTGCTGCCGGACAGCGTGCCACCGTTGTTGGTCAGGTTCTCGACGTCCATGAAGGTGTTGTCGGCGGCGATCACCGCGCCGTCATTGATCGACTGGCGAGTGGCCTCGGACAGGTACACCTGTGGCGCCAGTACGGTCTGCCCATCCACTTCCCGCTCCACCATCCAAATCATGTCCTGATCGAGATTAGCGACTTGCTGTTCAGAGAGTGGTTCACCCCAGGTGAGCCCCAGCGTACCGGCTTGATCACCGGATGAGGCGTAGAGGCTTTCGATCATGCTTTGCTCGTCGGCATAACCAGAAAGCCGGTTGTTGCCGGTTTCGTTGAGCAACTGCTGGCGAATCAAAAAGGCTTCGTAACCGGCGTCGCCCAATCGCAGGCCGATCTGGTCCAGATCCAGACCCAGTTGATCGGCGAGGAAGTCCGAGCCAAGCAGGTTGCCGCTGGTATACAAGGAATTGGTTTCCACCAGATAGTCGGCTTGCGGGTCCTGACTGGTGACGAAATAGCCATTCGGGTTGTCGGGCAGCGTGATCGGGGGCAGTGGTATGTTGCTGCCAGTATAGTTGCCCAGATTGATGCCGTTGGCGCCGTTCGTGCCGGTGCTCACCACGTTGCCGCTAAGCGGATTGCCACTGGTGGCTTCCGCGGCATCCTGATACGGAGAACCTTCGTTGTTCAGGCTGCCGCCTTCCACCTGTAGATTGGTGGCGAAAATACCGGCACCAAAGCTTTTCTCCACCGCGATGTCGTCGCGGACCGCGCCGTCGGTGGCGGCATCCCGGCCCCGCTGGACAAGAGCGTCGCTGGGCCTCGTTCTTCCTGCCTGTTCGGTGCCTCCGACTTTTTCCCAGCCGGCGCCGGGCGACCAATTATCGTGTACGTATTGATCATCATCGACGTCGCCGCAATTCTCGCAGGCGGCGTCGGCGGTGGGTGCGTCCGGGTCCGTTCGAGCCCAGACACCCAGGTAGTTGTCGGCGGCGATCTTTTCATCACCGAATTCGATCCAGCGGCGGGTGTAGTCGTAACGGTAAAGCGTCAGTGATTCGTTGGTGAAGACCGCCTGATCATTGCTGGTCTTGAGGACCACATTGCTGGCGGACAAGACGGCGACCCGGTTCAGGCCGCTCTCACCGTAGTTGACAGTCAGGGTGCCATTGTTGCCGGTGGACAGAATTTGCGCTTTTTTCCGGTTGGTAAGTTCAGCTTCGGTGAGGTCGCCAGACAGCGATTCTCGGCGGGTGATCCGATCCTCAACCACCCAAACATTCATGCCGCTGTCCGCCCCGCCTTCGTTGGCGATCTTGATTTCGGATTCGTCGCGGGGGTTCTCGACGTCACCCAGTGTCTTGTCGATGCTCTGGCCGTCGAAGCGGGTTTCATTCACGAACGAACGCTCGACATTCAAGGTAATATCATTCAGCGAAAGAATTTCACCATAGTTGGTGAAGTCGACGCTCTGGCTGACAATGTCGCCCACGCCTCCGGCGTTGTCGCCGCTGTGAATGGTGGCGCCTTCGTGATTGATGATGTTGCCCAGCGCGGTCAGATTGAGAACGCCGCCGGCATAGAGTGAGCCGGCATTATCGATGTCGGCATCGGTGTTCAATGTCAGATTGTCGGCGGCGGAGAGGCCGGCGGTGTCGCTGTTGTCGATACGTTGGGCGCTCACCGCCAGGTCACCGTGGGAGTGAATGGCGCCACTGTTTTCCAGGCCACCGTTGAGATCGATTTCGGTGGTGGTGGTGCCGCCGACCAGGCGCGCCTTGGCATGGTCGACTTTGAGGGTATTGGCGGCCAGGATCAGGCTGCGCTCGCTACTGATCTCACTGCCTTTATCGTCGTCGCCATTGAGCGTTACCGCATCCGCTTGAAGGTTAATGTCACGGCCCTTCAGCATGCTCCCGGCTTGCAGGGTCAGGTCCACGCCACTACGTGCTTGCGCGCTACCTTGACAGTCGCCGATACCGGTAATGCAGAGAGTGGCGCCGCTTTGCAGCGCGCCACTGTTGATCAGTTGATAACCCGCGCTCGCTCCACGCACTGTGATGTCGCCATAGGCCAGAATGTTGCTGAAATTCTGCAACGTGTCGCCGATGGTGATGGAGAGGCCGCCGGCGGATTGCAGAATGCCATCGCCGGTGTTCCTCAATGTGCGCAGATTCAGGTCGGCCACGCTGTTGGCCAGGTTGGCGGCGATCAGTTCACCGCTGTTGTTCAGGGCGTTGCCGTCGATGTCCGCGCCTTTGGTGGACAACATCAGGCCGTCGTCCCGGTTGCGGATAGAATCCGCTTGCACGGTGAGGACGTCGCCGGATTGCACCTTGCCTTGGTTGTCGAGCGCGCTGGCGCGCGCGCCGGTCCGGCCGCGCACGGTGGTGGCGCCGTTGCCACCCAGGATGCCGCTATTGTCGACCAGACCATCGGTGGCCACGGTGGTGTCTCCGGTACCGGCCAGGGTGCCCTGATTGTCAACGCCTTCCTTGGCATTGACCGTGACATTGCCAGGGGACGTGTTGCCGCCAGCCACGATGTGCCCTTGGTTGTTCAGAGTAGTGTCGGTGTCGATCCGTACATCGCCGTCTCGCGAGGAAATCGCTTGTTCCTCGCCATCGCCGGTCGTGATGTCCTGCCGGGCGCGCAGGGACAGATCCTGGTTGGCGATGATTTTGGCGTCGCCCAGCGCCAGGCCGGCGTCGGTGGCGGTGAGCGCCACGGTGTCGCCGTACAGGGTGGTGCCCAACGCCGCCACGTCCAGGCTGGCCAGGGTCCATTGCTGGGCCCCGTCGCTGGTCCAGCCGGTGCCATTGAGCGTGGCGTTGCCGCTGATATTCATGGCCACGCCGGCGGCGCCGTAGCGTTGATTGTTGAACTCGCCCTGCGTTTGCGATGCCTGGTCGTTCAGGCTCCCCACGTTCGCGGAAAAGGTGCCGTCCGCTGTCAGGGTGCCGCCGGTGAGGCGTGCCTCGCCGGTGGCATGGAGTGACGCATCGCGTTTCGCCGAAATTCTGGCGTTGTTCAGCACCAGTGCTTGTTGGCCGCTTTGGCTGGTGGCCAGGGCGACGTCACGTTGCGCGGAGATGTCGCCGCCGACTTCGATCTGCCCGGCGGCGGTAAGGCGAAAGTCGGCGCCGGATGCGGCGGCGTCGCCGAGCATACGAACCCCGACACCCGATTCGGTGGCATGAATATAGATGCGATCCGCATACATGCCGCCCAGCGCGGTGGAGTCCAACGCCAGTTCGGGGGCGGGTTCGTCGCCGTCGACGGCGCTTGCCTCCCTAGAGGCATAGTCCCAATCGCTGGCGCCGGCGGTGATTCGAAGGTCCCGGGCATTGACCATGCCGTCCAGTTTTACTGAGCGGGCCACCAGATCGAAGTAGTCCTGGTTGGTGGCGTTCAGCCCCTGGCCGTGAATCAGGATTTGCCCGCGTTCCACGTTGAAACCCTGCAAGACGCCATTGCGAATGTCTGGCCGGCCGGTGGTCAGAGTGACCCGGTCGGTATTGATGAAGCCGCAGCCGTTACAGGTGATGCCATACTGATTCGCCAGCACCACGTCGGCCTTGTCGCCGACCACTTCGGTGAAGCCCGAGAGCTGGCTGCGGTTGGCGGCCACCACTTCGTTGAGAATCACTCGGGCATTTTTGTCCAGATTGGCGTTGGACAGAATCTGGCCGGCCAGCTGCGATTGCTGTTGAGTGCCGTTGGCCAGGCTGCCGTTGTTGAGCACCAACCCTTTCTTGTTGACGTTGTAGTCCAGGTATTTGTTGTGCGACAAACCCTGTCCGTTGGCTTTGTCGATGTCGACCACGGTGACGCCGTTGGGGGCCTGGTAAACGCGGGTGCCACCGGAGCCGGGGGCCACCTTGACGCCATCGGCCCAGGCCAGGGCGGGGACCAGCAGAGCTCCCAGGGCCGCCCGTGCGAGCCGTCGGCGGATCGAGGCGCCGCGGCGCCCGCGGCGCTCGGTTTCAGCGACTGGCACGAAACTTTGCAGCCGATCACTCCAGACCAGACGAAAAACGTGATTAAGCGTCGCCTGTTTCATGGTTTCCCCCCCCTCCAACCGCAATCGGTCAGATTAAAATTGTTAGCGTTGCGAAGACTTCGTAGCCTTCGTCATCCAGACCGTCCGGTGTCGACACCGCCTTGCCGCCGGCCACCTGCAGTTGCAGGAAACGGTGGCTGATATCGACGCCGACGGCGGCGCCGGCCAGGTGACCGCCTTCTACATGGTGATGGTTGAGAATTTCACCGGTGTCGTAGGCGACAAACGGGCGTAGCCCCAGGTTTTGCCCAAACCAGCGCGCCCGCATCGGCAGGCTCAGCTCATTGCGCCAGTAATAGCCGCGGTCGCCGGCCAGAGTGCTGTTGCGAAACCCGCGTACGCTGTACAAGCCGCCCAAGGAGAATTGCTGCGATCCATACAGGACGTCGTCGGCGTATTGAGCTTCCAGATTGGAGCGGAACGAGAGCAGCCGGCCGATGATCCGAAATGCTCTCTGCCAGCCCAGTCCCGCGTTCCATTTGCGGTACTGCGCGCGCGGTGCGTCGTCGGGCAACCCGGAGACATCGTCCAGGGCATTGAACAGGGTTAGCCCCCAGCTATGGTTCACGTGCGCATTGACCAGGCCGCCTGCCAGGGCGGTGGAGCCGTTGACTCCGAAGTCGAAGCTGCTGAGCCGGCGGCTGCTTACTTCCAGGCGTTGACCGGCGAGATAGTTCTGGCTGCGCTGGGAAGACAAGGTGCTGGTCAGAGAGAGGCGGCTTTTTGCATCGCGGTAGGCGACGAAGTCCGTGGCGATGAACGCGTTGTTCTGATTGCCGTCGGAGATCAGGGTGATGCCGGGCAGCTCCACCGGGGTGGCATAATCGGAGCGTGAGAAGCCGGTGGTGAAAGTGAACGCGCCGTAGGGAAACGAATAGAACATCGAGCCGGCCCGCGAGTGGCGGCTGTCGAAGTCGCCGTCCCCGATGGTCTGGGAATACGACAAGTACAGGCTGTCGTTGAGCTGGAGAGGGTTGTCCAGGCTCAGGCCCAGGGCCATTTGCTGTTCGCCGGTGGATTCCAGACCGTGGTTGTCGTAGGAAAGGGTGGCGTGAACCCGGCGCCGGACCTGGTTGTTGATTTCCACCACGGTGCTGCCGGGCTGCTCGCCGGGCACCATATTCAGGACCGCCTGGTTGGATTGCAGGCGGTTGATCTGATCCAGTCCTTGCTCGAAATCACGCAGGTTAAGCGGGTCGCCGATGACGCCCGGAAAGGCGGTGCCGAGATTGATACTGTCGCGGTCGCCGTCACGAAGCTGAATGTCCTCCACGCGGCCCTCAATGATCAGAATGCGCAGAATGCCCTGTGACAGATCCTGGGCCTGGATGTAGGCGCGTGCCGCGATGTAGCCGCGGCGGATATACAGGCCGGTAATGTCGGCCATCAGGCGCTCGATGTCCGGTACCGAGATGCAGGTGTTCGCGTAGGGTTTAACCAGTTTTTCTTTGGTGGCCTCGGACAACAACGACGCGCCGTCGATCTGGACGGCGGTAATCTCCCGGCAGGGTTGATTCGGAGTGGGCTGAGGCGCTTTGGGTGGGGTCGGCCGCTCGATCACGGTGCGAGGCTTCTGTTCTTCTAAGCGGCGCCGCTCCCGCTCTAGCCGTTCCTGTTGCTGGCGCTGGATTCGCTCGGCCTGATCGGCGACGGTGCCGGTGGTTTGCCCATAAACCCCCGAAGCCAGTGCCAGAAATAACAAGGCCGCCGGCCATTTTGGATTAAATATTGGTTGCCGCAAAAGTCCGTCCCCCCCCGATTGGACCTGAGAAAAAGGGACGGTACAGTGCGCTGTGAACAGGCTGTATCCCTTAAATAGGGGGTGCTGAGATGCGGGGCCTGCGATGATCAGGCATGGCCGAGCCACAAGGCGGTCAGTTCCGCGCGGCTGCGCACGTTGAATTTCCGAAACAGGGTTTTTACGTACTGGTGGGTGGTGTGTGGGCTTTGGCTCATGGCTTCGGCGATGATTTTTTCGGCGCTGCCGCTAAGCAGGTGTTTGAGCACGTTTCGCTCGGTGGGTGTTAGTGGCGAGTCCGCGACCAGTTGTCCGTAGCTGAGATGGATCTGCCGGTTGAACCACCCCAGACTGCGCAGTGCATAGCTGGCGATTTCCAGCTCTTTGGGGGTGAAGTTTGGTTCGCCCCGCAGCCGGTCGAAAATAAAGTAGCTTTCCACGTCCTCATTGACGGGCATCACCACGAAGAGCCGGTCGATGATCCCCCGGCCCAGATAGTGATGGATGTAGTGGTCGCCGGAATAGAACTCTTTGGAAACATGATCCACCATCAGTGTGGCGCGGAAGCGTCCGGCTCGACGCACGTGATTGTAGGTGGATTCATCGGGGATGCCCTTGTCCAACTGCTTTACCGTGCTGGTATAGGCGTGTTGATCCGCGGGCAGTTCTCCGTGGAAGACGATGGATCGAGCGCGCCAGCCGTACAGCGGATCGGCGGCGGCGTCGTCAATAAGACGCAGGGAGGAAAGCCAGTAGCCGTGGCGGGATTCAATCAGGTTGCCGATTCGACTAAACAGTTTGCCCAGGCTGATCTCCGGCTCCGAGGCCGGGAGGTCCGCCATTTCATCCCAGAGGCAATGAATAGAAGCAAGCGTCGCGTCGTCGATGGTCATGCCATGTGGATTCCATGGTCGTTCATTGATTTGGCGGCTGTACGCAGGATTTGTTCTTTCTATCACGCTTCGAGATCGGCTGGCAGGGACCGGTTTCACACCCTGTTGAGAATCACCTCCAAGACCAGCTGGGTACCGAAGAACGCCACCAGCAAGCAGACGAAGCCGGCCAGGGTGAAGCGGATCGCGGTGCGGCCGCGCCAGCCGCTGAGGTGCCGGCCGCCCAACAACACCGCGAAAATCACCCAGGACACCAGCGTCAGCACGGTTTTGTGCACCAGATGCTGGGCGAACAGGTCGTCGACATAAAGAAAGCCGAACAGGATCGCCAGAGTCAGCAGGCTTTCACCCAGCCAGATGGTGTCGAACAGCATCGATTCCATCACCTGGATGGGGGGGAACAACCGCATGACACCGCGAATATGGCCGTCCTTGAGCTGGCGGTGCTGCACCATCAGCAGGATCGCCTGGCAGGCGGAAATCACCAGCACCGCGTAGGCGGTGATGGAAAGCAGCACATGCAGGCCGATGCCATGTTCCAGTGGGTGGGTGCTGTAACCGGTGCGGATCAGCAGGCTGGCGGGCACCACCAGGGTGGCGAACGGAAACACCAGCACGCCGGTCCATTCGAACGGCCGATAGAGGCTCGAGGCCATCACCAGGCCGGCGCCCACCATCGCCACCGACGACGCCACCGGCATCAGGCCCAGGCGCAGGCCATGATCGGTGACCATCAGAAAGTACAGGCACACGGCGTGGGCGAGCACGGCGAGCGCGCCGGGAATCACCAACGCCAGCCGTGAAGGCGCTGACTGGCCGCGAAACTGGCGCACCACCAACACTGACGCGAGCGCATAAAACAGGGTGGCGATCAGGCCGAAAATCGCAGCTGGGGTCATGGGGAACCTCGGGTTCCTGGGCGGTTTTACCGGAAAAGGCCGCCGAAGTCTGGCACAGCTTTGGGCGCTTTTGAAGCGCTGCCATGACGGCGACCGCACCGGTGGCCTATAATCGGCGCCCTGTCGTCCGGCTGCCATTAATGGCAGCGCGGGCCGATCGAAATCAGGAGGTTGATGACCATGTTCGAGAATCTCACCGAGCGCTTGGGCCAGTCGCTGAAAAGCCTGGCCGGGCAGGGGCAGCTCACCGAGGACAATATCCGCGACACCTTGCGCGAGGTGCGCAAGGCGCTGCTGGAGGCCGATGTGGCCTTGCCGGTGGTCAAGGAATTCGTCGAGCAGGTGAAGGAAAAGGCGCTCGGTCAGGAGGTGCTGCAGAGCCTCAACCCGGGGCAGGCCTTCGTCAAGATCGTCAACGACGAGCTGATCCACACCATGGGCGACGCCAACGACGCCCTCAATCTGGCCACCAAGCCGCCGGCGATCATTCTGATGGCCGGCCTGCAGGGCGCCGGGAAAACCACCTCGGTGGCCAAGCTGGCGCGTTTTCTTCAGGAACGCGAGAAGAAGAAGGTCATGGTGGTGTCCGCCGACGTGTACCGTCCGGCGGCCATCGAGCAGCTGAAAACCCTGGCGGGTGAGGTGGACACGCACTTCTTCCCCTCCAGCGGTGATCAGGACCCGGTCGACATCGCCAGCGCCGCCCTTGACGAAGCGCGCCGCCGGTACATGGATGTGCTGATTGTCGATACCGCCGGGCGTCTGCACGTCGACGAAAACATGATGTCCGAGATCAAGCGTCTGCACGGGGCGATTCAGCCCACCGAGACGCTGTTCGTGGTCGACGCCATGACCGGCCAGGACGCCGCCAACACCGCCCAGGCCTTTAACGAAGCCCTGCCGCTCACCGGCGTGATCCTCACCAAGGCGGACGGCGACTCCCGGGGCGGGGCGGCGCTGTCGGTGCGCCATCTGACCGGCAAGCCGATCAAGTTCATCGGCATGGGCGAGAAAACCGACGCCCTGGAGCCGTTCCATCCGGATCGCATCGCCAGCCGGATTCTCGGCATGGGCGACGTGCTGTCCCTGGTGGAGCAGGCCGAACGCACCATCGACAAGAAGAAAGCGGACAAAATCGCCAAGAAGTTCAAGAAAGGCAAGGCGATGGACTTCGAGGATCTGAAGGATCAGTTCCAGCAGATGCGCAATATGGGTGGCATGGCCAGCCTGCTCGATAAACTGCCGGGCATGGGCAGCATGATGCAGGCCGCCCAGGACCCGGCGGCGATGAAGCAGATGAAACACATGGAAGCGCTGATCGATTCCATGACGCCCAAGGAGCGCCGCAATCCGGATCTGATCAAAGGCTCGCGCAAGAAACGCATCTGCGGTGGCGCCGGTTTGGACGTGCAGGATCTTAATCGCCTCATGAAGCAGCAGAAGATGATGGCGAAGATGATGAAGAAGATGCGCACCAAGGGCGGCATGAAGAACATGATGCGCGGCATGGAAGGCATGATGGGCGGCGGTGGCCCGGGCGGACCCGGTGGCGCCGGCGGCATGGGTGGGGGTTCCGGCGGTTTGCCGCCGATGGGCGGCGGTGGCGGCCTGCCGCCGATGAAGTAATGGCTTCAAGCTGCAGGCCACAAGCGGCAAGCCGTGCGCCAAGCCTGCTTGTGGCTTGCGGCTTGTGGCTGTACAATCTGCGCCCTTCGCGAACCGTCCGGCCCCGGGCTGGCGGTGGTTCAAGCGGATACGATGGCCAGCGGCGGGTGCCGCCGGTCGGGAAACCGGATTGAAACAAGGTAGTAAACATTATGGTAGTGATTCGTCTGGCCCGTGGTGGCTCCAAGAAACGTCCTTTCTATCACATCGTGGTGGCCGATAGCCGTACCGCCCGCGATGGCCGCTTTATCGAGCGTCTGGGTTTCTTCAACCCGATCGCCAGCGGCGGTGAAATCCCCCTCAAGCTCGACAGCGCCCGCGTTGACGAATGGGTTGGTAAAGGCGCCCAGATGTCCGAGCGTGTGAAGACGCTGGTCAAGAAGGCCCGCAAGGAAGAGCAGCCGGCCGCCTGATGTCACCGGACGATGCGCTGGTGGTGGGCCGTATCACCGCGGTCCACGGCATAAAAGGGTGGGTGAAGGTGTACTCGTTCACCGACCCGATGGAAAACATCTTCGATTACCAGCCCTGGTATTTGCGCCAGGGCGACGCCTGGGTGCCAATGAAGCTGAGCGGCAAGCGCCGCCAGGGCAAGGGGCTGGTGATTGGCCTGGACGGGGTCGAAGACCGCGATCAGGCGCAGCGTGAGCTGGTCGGCCGCGAGATCGCGGTGTCGCGGGATCAGGTGCCCGAAGCCGGCGAAGGCGAATTCTTCTGGCGTGATCTGATTGGCCTGCGGGTGAAACTCGAGGACGGTCGTGATCTGGGCCGGGTGGACAAGCTGCTGGAAACCGGCGCTAACGATGTGCTGGTGGTGCGCGGTGATGCCGACAGCATCGATCAGCGCGAGCGGTTGCTGCCGTGGGTGCCCGATCAGGTGATTGTCGACGTGGACCTGGACGCGGGTGAGATGAGGGTCGATTGGGACCCGGACTTCTGAACCTGAGTCAATAAAAGAGGGGAGGGCGGCAAATGCGGATGACGCTGGTGACGCTCTTTCCGGACATGGCCCGGGCCATCACCGATTTCGGCGTTACGCGCCGCGCGGTGGAAAACGGCCAGTTGGTGTTGGAAACGGTCAATCCAAGGGATTTCACCGAAGACAATCACCGCACCGTGGACGACCGGCCCTTCGGCGGCGGCCCCGGCATGGTCATGAAGGTGGCGCCCTTGCAACAGGCGCTGGCCGACGCCCGCTCCCGCAACACGGCGGCGAAAGTGATTTACCTGTCTCCCCAGGGGCGGCCACTGACCCAGGCGAAAGCGCAGCGGTTGGCCGCCGAGCCCGGCCTGATTCTGTTGGCCGGTCGCTACGAAGGGGTGGACGAACGATTGATCGAGACGGCGGTGGATGAGCAGGTCTCGATCGGTGATTACGTGCTCAGCGGCGGGGAACTGCCGGCGCTGGTACTGATCGACGCGGTCACGCGGTTGTTGCCCGGGGTGCTCGGGCACAGTGATTCGGCTTCCCAGGATTCTTTTTCCGGAGAGCTGGAGAACCTGCTGGACTGCCCGCACTACACGCGCCCCGAGGAATATCAGGGGCGCAAAGTGCCTGAAGTGCTGCTCAGTGGCGATCACGAAAGGATTCGCCGCTGGCGGTTGCAACAGGCCCTGGGACGCACCTGGCGGTGGCGTCCCGATCTGCTTGAGGCACGCCGTGCGCGGGGCTTGAGCGAGGAAGAAGAGCGGCTGCTCGCGGAGTACATCCGGGAATCCGGGCAGCAATAGCGATACAGCGAACATTGAACGAGGAGCCTGCCATGAGCGGCAAAACACCCCTGATTCAGGAAATCGAACAGGCGCAATTGAAAACCGATGTGCCGGTATTCGGCGCCGGTGACACCGTCACCGTGCAAGTAAAAGTGAAAGAAGGCGCCCGCGAGCGTCTGCAGGCATTCCAGGGCGTGGTCATCGCCCGCCGTAACCGTGGCCTGAACTCCGCGTTCACGGTGCGTAAAGTTTCCCACGGCGTGGGTGTGGAGCGGGTTTTCCAACTGCACAGCCCGCTGATCGATTCCATCGAAGTGGTTCGTCGTGGTGACGTTCGCCGCGCCAAGCTGTACTTCCTGCGCGAGCGTTCCGGCAAGTCCGCGCGGATCAAGGAAAAAATCCGCAGCAACAAGTAGCGCCCCGCTCAGGAGCCATCGTCGCTTCAGCCTTCGCTGTAGGGCAAACGGAAGCGACCTCTGGCCGGGTGGGACGATCCGCGCTGTGCGGATCGGCTAAAAAAAAGGGCCACCGATCAGGTGGCCCTTTTTTTGTTGGTCTGAATGCGTCCGCTCAACGGAATGGTAGTGATCGTGGACAGGGGCCCGGATTTACCGCTTCGCGACCATCCGATAGATCACCAGCACCACCAGGGCGCCGATCACCGCGGTGACCACGCCACCCAGGGTGAAGGCATTGACCGGCCCGCCGATGCCGGCCATGGCACCCAGCCAGCCGCCGACGATGGCGCCGATAATGCCCAGGATAATGGTCATGATAAACCCGCCAGGGTCGCGCCCCGGCATGATCCACTTGGCGATGACCCCTGCCAGAAGGCCCAGTACGATCCATGACAGAATGCCCATACAACACTCCTTCGTTTAAGCTGAATTTACCGTTCTCCGATGGCGTCGATTATGCCAACGTGGAGCGCCAGGGCCGGGTAATAAATAGTAAAAATGGGCGATCGGTCCGCCGCGCTGGCGGCCCGCCGGTTCGTGTTATGCTCGCGCGATGATCCTCACCGATTCCGAACAGCGCCTGATCGACGCCTGGCTGGACCACCAGTGGCTGGAGCGCGGCCTAAGCCGCCATACCCTGGAGAGCTACGGTCGCGACCTGCGGCAGTTCGGCCAATGGCTGGCGGCGCACGGTGACCAGCTTGCCCGCTGCGACCGGGTGGCGCTGCTGAGCTTTCTGGCCGACCGCCACGCCGAAGGCGTGGGCGCCCGTTCGGTGGCGCGCCAGCTTTCCGCGCTGAAGAGTTTTTTTCGCTGGATGCGGCGCGAGAACCGCATCGCCGAGGACCCCACTCTGAACGTGGCGCGGCCGCGCACCGGCCGGCCTTTGCCGAAAACCCTGTCCGAAGCCGATGTCAGCGCCTTGCTGGCGGCGCCGGACCTGGACGACCCGCTGGGCCTGCGTGATCGGGCCATGCTGGAGGTGCTCTACGCCAGCGGTTTGCGCGTTTCGGAACTGGTCGGCCTGACGCTGGGGCAGGTCAATACGCGCCAGGGGCTGGTGCGAGTAGTGGGCAAAGGCGATAAGGAGCGCCTGGTGCCCCTCGGCGAAGAGGCGCTGCACTGGCTGGAGCGTTACCGCCGAGAAGCGCGCCCCTTGCTGGTTGGCGCCGACCAGGAGGTGCTGTTTCCCAGCCGCCGGGGCAGCATGATGACCCGGCAGACATTCTGGCACCGGATCAAGCAACTGGCGGTGCGCGCGGGGGTGCAAAAGCCCCTGTCTCCCCATACACTGCGCCATGCTTTCGCCACGCATCTGCTCAATCACGGGGCCGACCTGCGGGTGGTGCAGCTGCTGTTGGGGCACAGCGACCTTTCCACCACCCAGATTTACACGCACGTTGCCCAGCAACGGCTGGAAGCGCTCTACGAGCAGCATCACCCCCGTTCGGGAACCTGAGCGGCGCGGGCGACTCCAAACCTCAAACCCGCCCGCCCGCGCGCGGGCACAGACACGGAACGACGGAGAATAACGATGAAGCGGATACTTTTGGTGGGGATGGGGTTGCTGGTCGCCGGCATGGCGCTGGCCGCTGGCAAGATCGATGAAAAAGCCCTGAAAGCGGCGTTCGCCAAATCCTTTCCCCAGTTTCAGGTCACCAGCATCAAGCCGGCGGCGGTGGACGGTATGGCGATGGTCGAACTGAACGGCCGCGAAGTGGTGTACGCCAGCGACGACGGCCGCTTTATCTTCACCGGCGATCTGATCGAGCTGCGCGACGAGGGCCCGGTGAACCTCAATGAAGAGCGCCTGCAAACGGTGCGCGCCGAAGGGCTGGCGAAAATTGATCCGAAAACCATGATCACCTACCCGGCCGAAGGCAAGCAGAAGGCCGAAATCTACGCCTTTACCGACATCACCTGTGGTTACTGCCGCAAACTGCACCGCCACATCGAGCAATACACCGCCGAAGGCATCACCGTGCATTATCTGGCGTTCCCCCGGGGCGGCCCGGATTCTCAGTCCGCCAAGGACATGCGCCATATCTGGTGCGACGCCAAACCGGCCGAAGCGCTCACCGCCGCCAAGCTGACCAACGCGATCTCCGAGGCCAAGCTGGGGGAATGTGCCGAATCGGTGGACCGGGAATACCAGATGGGGATTAATTTCGGTGTGCGCGGTACCCCGGCGATTTATTCCCCCGATGGCGTGCAACTGGGTGGCTACGTGACGCCGGAGCAACTCAACCAGCGCCTCGGGCTGTAGCCCTGTCCGATCCTCCGGCGGTACCCGGAGGCGGGCTGAAAGCCCCGTATTTCGGCGCTTTCCGGCGGGTTTCGACGGGCTAATTACATTGACGGCGCAGGGTTGCGCCGTTAATGTGTCCGGCTTCCGATAATCCGCCCAAGGTGATGCCGTGGAAGCCGAATTCCAACGCATTAAGCGTCTGCCCCCGTACGTCTTCAACATCGTTGGTGAGTTGAAGAAAGCGGCGCGAGCGCGTGGCGAGGACATCATCGATTTCGGCATGGGCAACCCGGACCAGCCGACCCCCCAACACATCGTCGACAAGCTCACCGAAACGGCGCAGCGCGGCGATACCCACCGTTATTCCCAGTCCAAGGGCATCCCTCGGCTGCGCAAAGCGATCACCGACTGGTATCAGCGCCGCTACCAGGTGTCACTGGACCCGGAATCCGAAGCCATTGTCACGATTGGCTCCAAGGAAGGCCTGGCGCACCTGGCGCTGGCCACCATGGGGCCGGGCGATACCGTATTGGTGCCGAACCCGAGCTACCCGATCCACCCTTACGGATTCGTGATCGCCAACGCCGATATCCGCCACGTGCCGATGGTGCCCGGGGTGGATTTCTTCGAAGAGCTGGTGCGCGCGATCAAGGAATCCTGGCCCAAGCCGAAATTGCTGGTGTTGAATTTTCCCGGCAATCCCACCGCCCAGTGCGTGGACCTGGAATTCTTCGAGAAAGTGGTGGCGATTGCCCGTGAACACGGTATCTGGGTGGTGCACGACATCGCCTATGCGGACATCGTGTTCGACGGCTACCAGGCGCCTTCGATTCTGCAAGTGGAAGGCGCCCGGGAAGTGGCGGTGGAATTCTTTTCACTGTCCAAGAGCTACAACATGCCCGGCTGGCGGGTCGGCTTTTGCTGCGGCAACAAGGAGCTGATCCACGCGCTGGCGCGAATCAAATCGTATCTGGATTACGGTACCTTCACACCGGTCCAGGTGGCGGCGATTGCCGCTCTGGAAGGCGATCAGAGCTGCGTGGCGGAGATCCGCGAGCTGTACCGCAAGCGCCGTGATGTGCTTTGTGATGGCCTCAACGAACTGGGTTGGACGGTGGCGCGGCCAAAGGCCACCATGTTCGTGTGGGCGCCAATTCCCGAGGCGTATCGGGCGATGGGCTCCCTGGAGTTTTCCAAGAAACTGCTCAACGACGCCGGCGTGGCGGTTTCGCCGGGCATCGGCTTCGGCGAGTACGGCGATGACCACGTACGCTTCGCTCTGATTGAGAACGAACAACGCACCCGGCAGGCGCTGCGCGGCATCAAGAAGATGTTTCGCGCCGATGGCCTGGCCATTGATTAAAGAGGAAATAAGGTGAAACCGGTAAAGGTCGGCATCGCGGGACTGGGCACGGTAGGCTCGGGCACCGTCAATGTACTCAAACGCAACGCCCGCGAAATTGGCCGGCGGGTGGGTCGTCCCATCGAAATCGCCCACATCGGCAGCCGTCGGGACAACCCGCTGTGCGACATTACCGGTGTGCGTTTTTCCGAGGATGTGTTCGCGGTCGCCAACGATCCCGACATCGACATCCTGGTGGAATTGATTGGCGGTACCGACACCGCCCGGGAACTGGTGCTGACCGCGATCCGCAACGGCAAGCACATCGTCACCGCCAACAAGGCGCTGATCGCCGAGCACGGCAACGAGATCTTCCACACCGCCCAGGAATGCGGCGTGGACGTGGCGTTCGAAGCGGCGGTGGCCGGCGGTATTCCGATTCTCAAGTCCCTCGGCGAGGGGCTGGCCGCCAACCATATCAATTGGGTCGCCGGGATCATCAACGGCACCGGCAACTACATTCTGACCGAGATGGAACAGGGCGGCCGTTCGTTCGCCGAGGTGCTCGACGAGGCTCAGCAGCTCGGCTACGCCGAAGCCGACCCGACCCTGGACGTGGAAGGCATCGACGCCGCCCACAAGCTGACCATCATTGCCTCCATCGCGTTTGGTATCCCGCTGCAGTTCTCCAAGGTGTATATGGAGGGCATCAGCCGCATCACCATCGAAGACGTCAACAGCGCCGCCCAGTTTGGCTATCGGATCAAGCACCTGGGCATCGCCAAGGACACCGGTTCCGGCATCCAGCTGCGCGTTCACCCCACCCTGGTGCCCAAGGAAGCCATGCTTTCGGCGGTCAACGGTGTCATGAACGCGGTAATGATCGATGGCGACGCGGTTGGCCCGACCATGTTTTACGGCGCTGGCGCCGGCTCCGACCCGACCGCCTCGTCGGTGGTGGCGGACATCATCGAGATGGGCCGCGCGCTCACCGTGGATTACGATGAGCGGGTGCCCTACCTGGGCTTCCAGGCGGACCAGATGTCCGATGAGACCATTCTCACCATCGACGACATCTCCTGCAGCTGCTATCTGCGCCTTCATGTGCAGGACAAAGCCGGGGTGCTGGCGGACATTACCCGCATCCTCAGCGACCACCACATCAGCATCGAAGCGCTGGTGCAGAAAGAGGTGGAGCAGGGCCTGGTGCCGATCGTCATGCTCACCCATAACGTTCGAGAGGGCGACATGAACGCCGCGCTCAAGCGCATCGCTGCTCTGGATACCGTTGACCAGGATATAATGCGCATTCGCGTAGAGACGCTGGATGCT
>TARA_R110001606_G_scaffold43231_1_pt1 | contig 141361 bp, 129 predicted proteins | sample TARA_R110001606 | Tara Oceans TARA_R110001606 (sample SAMEA4398315) | marine metagenome | biome: Polar Biome; feature: [SRF] surface water layer (ENVO:00010504); material: water (ENVO:00002006), including particulate matter (ENVO:01000060) such as... | depth 5 m | reverse complement strand
TGGCTATTCCATGTGGCCGCTGAAAAACAAATTTTATACACATGAAACATCCGATACAACAAGACCTTTCGATCTTTTTTCGTGAAAAGTCAATCAATTACTATTTACTCAGAATTTCAAATGGTGGGTGGTGGCGACGTTGCTGGCTAGTTCGTAACCGGCGTCCATGTGCCGGAAAATGCCCATGGCCGGGTCGTTGAAGAGCACCCGGCGAAGGCAACGTTCCGCTCTTTCCGTGCCGTCGGCTAATACGACCATGCCGGCATGCTGCGAATAACCCATGCCCACACCACCACCGTGATGAAAAGAAACCCACGTGGCACCGCCTGCTGTATTGCCCATGAGGTTAAGCAGTGGCCAATCGGACACCGCATCGGAGCCATCAAGCATCCCTTCCGTTTCTCTGTTGGGTGATGCTACAGAACCGCAATCGAGATGGTCACGACCAATGACGATCGGAGCTTTTACTTTACCTGTTTTCACCAGGTCGTTAAAGATCAGTCCGGCCTTTTCCCGCTCTCCCATGCCCAGCCAGCAAATACGGCAGGGCAGCCCCTGAAAGGCTATTTTCTCTCTGGCTTGCTGCAGCCAGTTGATGAGGTGAGTGTTTTCCGGAAAAGCTTCCATTAAGGCCTTATCGGTCGTGTAAATATCTTCAGGATCACCAGAAAGGGCAGCCCAACGGAAAGGGCCTTTGCCTTCACAAAACAGTGGGCGAATATAAGCAGGCACAAACCCGGGGAAATCAAAAGCGTTGGCCTCACCCCCCTGACGGGCAAACTCCCGAAGGTTGTTGCCATAGTCAAATACCTGGCTTCCACGCTTTTTCATTTCGAGCATAAATCCAACATGGCGGGCCATGCTTTTCAGTGACCGTTCCTTGTATTTGACGGGATTTTTCATGCGTAGGATCTCCGCATCAGTCAGCGACAGCCCATTTGGCACATAGCCAAAAACAGGGTCATGCGCAGATGTCTGGTCGGTGAGCACATCAGGCGTAATATTGTCTTTCAAAAGCCTTTCCAGCACATCGCCAATGTCGCCCACTAAGCCGACCGAGCTACTTTCCTTCTTTTCCCTGGCTTCCAGCACCCATTTTACCGCTTCGTCATAGGAGTCCGTCATTTTATCAATGTAGCGGGTGTGCAAGCGTTTCTTGATTCTTTCAGGGTCAATATCGACGCCCAGGAAAGTGGCGCCAGCCATCGTCGCTGCCAGAGGCTGAGCACCTCCCATTCCTCCAAGCCCCCCAGAAACCAGCAGTTTCCCCTTGAGGCTGCCACCAAAATGCTGCTTGCCACATTCCACAAAGGTTTCGTAGGTTCCCTGAAGGATGCCCTGAGAGCCAATGTAAATCCAGCTGCCAGCTGTCATCTGGCCATACATCATCAGTCCCCGCTCCTTCAGCTCCTGAAAATGCTCCCAATTGGCCCAGGCCGGCACCAAATTGGAGTTGGCAATCAGCACTCTTGGTGCCTCTGCATGGGTTCGAAGCACGCCGACTGGCTTACCAGATTGAATGAGCAAACTGTGCTCGTCATCCAACTGCAGGAGCATCTCAATGATTTTCCTGGCCGACTCCACATTTCTGGCTGCCTGGCCAGTGCCGCCGTACACCACCAACTCCGCTGGGTTTTCAGCCACTTCAGCGTCGAGGTTGTTGAGGAACATCCGCAATGGTGCTTCAGTCTGCCACGACCGGGCATTCAGTGTTGAGCCTGTGGGCGCTTTGTAGCTTGGGTGGCTAGCGTAAGTATTAAGAAAGGCTGAAAGATTCATACAGGTCTCCTTTTAAGTTGATATTGTTTGATTGAGCAACCTCAAGTGCGGCACTGGTGAGTTCCCCGGATGCAAGTATCTCCCTTGCTACAGCGATGTCATCGCCAAATATTCTGTCCTCCTCTGCGTGGTCTATTTTTTGTCGCACCAGCTCATGACAGGCATCCAGGATCACCCCCGACTTCATCGGCTTGCGGTAGTCGAAAGCTTGTGCGGCACAAACCAGCTCTACGGCCAAAATATTTTCGAGGTTATCCAGCACGGTATTCAGTTTTCGGCCACTGATAGAGCCCATACTCACATGATCCTCCTGACCGAGCGACGTAGGAATACTGTCAGCGCTAGCAGGGAAACAAAGGCTTTTGTTTTCACTCACCAGAGCAGCGGAAGTGTATTGGGGAATCATGAAACCGGAATTGATGCCTGTGTTGCGCATCAGTAGCTTCGGCAAGCCTTCGACATCGCCCTCCAGCAACTGGTAAGTACGTCGGTCGGAGATACTACCAATTTCGGCGGAAGCCAGTGTAGCGTAATCCAGTGGCATGGCCAGCAGCTGCCCATGGAAGTTGCCCCCGCTGATGGTTTTATCAGCGCTAAAGATGACGGGATTGTCGGTAACGCTGTTGATTTCTATTTCGGTTAGCTCTTTGAGATGGAGCCATGCGTTGCGGGAAGCGCCATGCACCTGTGGCATACAGCGGAAGCTGTAAGGATCCTGCACCCTGCCACAGTTGGCGTGTGACTCCACCATCTCAGAGTTCTGCAGCATTATTTTAAGCCGGTGGGCCACATGCGTTGAGCCCTGAAAGGCCCGGAGTTTGTGCAGTGCCGGATCGAACGGGCTGGCAGAACCCAGCACTCCCTCGAGGCTCATGGCACCAATGATGTCCGCCGTTTCCAGCAGGTTGTGTAGTCTGTACAACCCCAGAACGGCAAATGAGGCAATGAACTGCGTGCCATTAATCAGTGCCAGCCCCTCTTTTGCGCCAAGCTCTATAGGCTTGATGCCCTCTTTTTGGAATATCGCTCCAGTTTCAACCCAGTTGTTTCCGTCCCACACCTTACCGAGCCCGATTAACGGAAGGAACATGTGAGCCAATGGCGCCAAATCACCGGACGCACCTACTGAGCCTTGTGACGGAACGTAGGGTAAGTATCCGGTTGTGAGGTGCCAGATCATGCGTTCCAACACTTCGGTAGAAATGCCGGAATAGCCCTGACTCAGGGACTGTAGTTTGGTGATGAGCATCAGCCGGACAATATCCAAAGGAACGGGAGCCCCTACCCCCACACTGTGGCTGCGCAGGATATTGTCCTGCAGCTTTCGAGTGTCGCCGGCGGCTATCTGGGTATTGCACAAAGGCCCAAAGCCGGTATTGATGCCATATACAACCTTATTGCTTTCTACAATTTGGTCAACATAACTGCGGCTTTGTTCAATTTTTTCTCTGGCGGCTCTGGCGATCTCAACACCGACTTCCTGCTGGCAAACCCTCATGAGAAGACCGACAGACAGCCGGTCTTCTCCAGGGTGAAAATTCACTGACGTGGGCATAATATGGGTTAAAGTTGCCTATCCGGAACGAACTGACCCCTAGACCTATGAAAATCAATCAGCTCTAACCGATGTAAGCATTTCTCAAATCTAGTCACTACCTTTAATTACTAAAAATACCTTTTATATCAATAACTAATGCCTATAAGTAATCAGATAGAGCTTCGTCATTTTAAGTATTTTCTGGAAGTGGCAGAAGAACTTCATTTCAGGAAAGCGGCCGAAAAGCTGTTTATTACCCAGCCGGGGCTCAGCCGCCAGATACAGCAGCTGGAAGAAGAGCTGGATGTAAAACTGTTTGTAAGAAACAAGCGAAACGTAGCACTGACGGCACCGGGAAAATATCTTCAACAGGAGCTCAAGGGCGTTATCAACAACCTCGACTTCATAGTCAAGCAGCTCAAGATGATTGAGGCCGGAGACGACGGTGAGGTACGGATTGGCTTTGTTGGGTCGGCTATGCAAAGAGTCATTCCGAAGGTATTGCTGGAGATCAATAAACAATACCCGTCAATCCATACCTCGCTGACAGAAATGGCTAATCAAGAACAACTGGAGGGGCTCATGCACGACAAACTCGATATTGGTTTTGTGAGGTTGGAGCATGCGCCGAAGGAAATGCAATTAATTACGGTCTTCGAGGATACCTTTTCGCTGGTGCTCCCTCAGGATCACCCAATGAATGAAGACAGCTTTGTGGATTTGCATCAGCTAAAGGAAGAAAACTTTATTCTGTTTTCGAGCGATTATAGTGTCGACTATTTTAATCAGTTCATGAATATATTCGAAGCCAGCGGCTTCCGTCCGAAGGTTTCACATCGTTCGGTGCACGCCAGTACAATTTTCAGATTGGTGGAGAATAAGCTTGGGATTGCTATTGTACCGACTACCCTGAAAGAAGGTTTCAGCCTGAAGGTGAAGTTCATCGAGTTGAAAAATGGAAAGCAAACGGCCCGGTTGTCGGCGATGTGGAAGAAGGACAACGAGAATCCGGCGTTGCGGAAGTTCTTGGAGGTGATGTTGGGGGAACAACGGTAACCAACTGTCTTTTTAATTGAGATGCCTGCCTTCGCAGGCATGACGTTCCTAAATGGCAATCAATGAAATTTCCAGCGTCGGGTTGAAAGCCAACGCTGAAAAAGATCGCCTGGTGGGGCTTTGGGGTGTACTGCAACTGAAATAGTGTCTGGTTGAAACCCAACGCTAAAGAATACCGCCCCGATGACGCTTTGAAATGCGTTGATCCGGAGTTTATTTCTTAATCGACGTGCTTCAATCGAAGTTCCAGCTTTCTCGTTCGGCTTCGATTTCTGCGACCCGGTCGTCGTATTCTCTTTCGAAGGCTTTGTACTCGTCGGACGGTATGAGATCGAGGAGTTGGATCACTCCATTTTCAGCATAGTTTTGGAATCCCATGTCGAGTGCTAACCAAATGTATTTCTTGATAACGTCCGGGTTGTAAGGATTGGCCTCTATGTTGGCGACAAGCACGTCGTACGCCGCTTCATCTTCCTTCATTTCCCGCAGAAAATCGGCGGCAGCCATTGCGAGCGTGGCATTGAAAGGATTACTAACAATCGCCTCCTTCAAAGCAGTTGCATCGTTCACCTTCATGGCCTGAGCAGCTTTTGCCCACACCTGACCATACTTTGGCGGCAGGCTATTGATCAAATCACTATTGTCAAGTTTTGACAGCCCACCCTCTTTTATCGCCAGTTCTAATTCCAAAATCGTCATTTCGGGCTGTGCCCAGTCGTTCAGCAATGGATTGTCTATTAGCTGCTGTGCGGCTTGTGTGTCTCCGGCGTTGAAATAAGCCTGTGCAAGACAAACCAAAGCTGCCTTCTTCATGCTTTCGCTTTCGAAAGCACCAAGAAGATCATCTTGCTGCGTTTCGTTTAGTCGCCGCCCAAACCAACGAAAGTACTGGTATCGTTGTTGGTCAGTTGCCAAGCTGCTCAAATCCGTTGTCTCCGACAATTTGAGCATAGATTCAGCGAGTGTTGACGTGCCCTCATGGGTTTCCAACAAAATCCACTTCAAAGTGGCCTGCTGCCAATTTCCAGCTTCAGATAATGCAATCGCCTGGTTGATATCGGCATCGGGATAGTTTTCAGCCGAGGCACTTTCAAAATACTCAGCTGCTCTCATCGCTGCACCCTGATCAAGCGCCATCACGCTCATTAAATGGAAGCAATAGCCCCTGTAGGTGGGAAACACTTGCTGCACCCGGTTGAGGATCTGAATGGCTTGGGAAGCCTTGCCTTCGTAGTAAAGATGCAGCGCATGTGCGATGGACAAGGGGCCGTAAAAGCCTGCGTTCGAAGAAGCATCCACCATAGCAGGCAGTCTGTCGGTCAGTTTTCCTTCCGTCTGCCCAAGATCTACCAATGCGGCATTGTAAACAAAAGGGAAAGTGAAGCCAGATAGTGTCGAGTCGGGTAGAAAGGGCTCCACTACTTCTGGCAGTTCCTTCGTGCCATTTTTTGCTGTAGCTGCCAATGCATTGGTCAGGAAGCCAAAAGGTAGCTTGTCTTTCACTACCTCCTCTATTTCATCGGTGCTAATTTGCTGACCAGCCTTGAACGACACATATCCAAGATTAGCGTTGGCGGCACGTCGGGAAAACTCTTCTCCCAGCCCTTGCTTCAGATAAAATGCTGCAGAGTCAAGAATATTGGTCGAAGAATAAAGCACGCCCAGGTTGTTGCCAATGTAGCCATTAGAAGGGAATTTGCTCTTCCCCTTCTGCAAAGCGAAAATACCTTTAAAGAATTGGTCGGTATTTTGATATTGGTTACTCAGGTTGACAAAAGCGTGGGGGGAAGGGTTCTTACTAGCTGCCAGCTCAAACCTATACAGCGCTTCACCGAGCTTTTCTTTGCTGTTGGCAATGAAGCCCAGCTGATAGTTAGATTTGTGGTTTTGGTAACCATACAATGCCCCCTGAAGGTAGTACTGTTCGCTCAGCAACTGCTCATTTCGTACTTTGTACAAGTCACCCAATGAGTTGTAATACCCTGCAATTGACTGATTGAGTGCGACACGGTTGGACAGCAAAAACAAAGCCGTCACAGCGATGGTACCTGCCAGGCGGTAAGTTGGATAAGGCAGGGTACCTTCTTTGAACACCACCCTGTAAACTGCCAGGTTGCGCATGAGGGGAGTGACAAAATTGACAATAATGTAAAGGAGAAAAATGACTCCAAACCCCAGTTGACTGAAAAGAATAGCATCTTCAAACGCCTCCAGCACCGGGTCGTTGCCCTGCAACAGTTGGTAGCCAATGGTAGTGAAGCTAATCCCGCACAAGGCCATGTAAAAAACAGCTGCGATAGGATAAAAAGGAGCTGTGCCTTCGTACCTGGCCTCTCTGGCTTTCAGACCCCAAAGACCCAGGACAGCAGCTAGGCCGAGCATCAAAAACTCGTTGAGATAGAGAATATCCCAGGTGAGGTAGCGGGCATTGTGTGCATAGGCCAGACCCACATTGACGAGATAGAATACACTGAATGTGAAAAAGTGCACCCAGTTTTTTGAGCCTGCCTGTGCTTTGCCGCTGGTGATCATTCGCAGGATGAAATAGACGACCTCGTGCCCTACCAATAAAGCATACACAACGACAATAATTACAGGAGCTGTGAAATTGTATTGAGCAAGGGTATAAAAAGGTTGGTCAATTTGGGAGCCAAAGTAGATGACACCTGCAAGGAGTACGAATGCTCCTGAAAATGCAAAAAACCTTTTAACCAGAGGAACATGGCTTTTGAAGGCATGGAAGTAGTAACTCAGTGGCAGAAAAAGCAGTATTCCAATCGCCAGGGGCTTGTAGTCGAACCAGCCGAAAAGAAGGAGCTGCTCCAGGCGCATAGAAATCAATAGACCTATGAAAACGACTGTGGCAACCATGTACCAAAACCGGGGCAGGTAAGTAGAAACGGCCAGCAGCAGGCTGTAAAAGAGAGAGAGAAATCCGAGGTAGACCACACCAGCCCAGGGGCGGATGATCCAGGTGCTGCCCTCGAAATGCTGCTTGACCAGGTATACATCAGCGGGGATGTCCAGGTCGAAAAGGCCAACGGAAATGTGATCGAGGGCAAGTTTGACAGTTTCGGTTTCAGAAGTGAGGTACCAATCAAGTACGAGGTGGTGACCAGCGATTTCGAAACCTAAAACGGTCAGTATAAGGAGGCTGGCGATGGCTGCCATGGCAACAAAAAGTCGCCTGAGTTCGAAAGGCCACTCCTTCCAGAAAGCCCAGCTTTCGTTCATATTATTCGATTACCTTAGGTACTATGAAGAACTTGTCGTCGTGCTGAGGTGCGTTGGCAAGACCTTCTTCCCGTGGAAGCTCTTCCGTTACTTTGTCCTCTCTGAAAGCATTCAGTTCATAAGACATGCTCACCAGTGGATCCACATCCTTTGTGTCCAGCTCATTGAGCTTTTCCACCCAAGTGAGGATTTCACTTAGGCTGTTGAGCATTTCCTTTTCGTTGGAAGGATCCAATTCAAGCCTGGCCAGGTGAGCCAGTTTATGCAATGTGTCTTTATCTATTTTCATTCAGTATCCTTTGTAAATTTTTCAGGGAAACAAGCCCTGAGCTCCTGATCTATTACTCTAAAGCACTCATCCCTCAGTTCGTTTACCCTGTCGATTGTCATTCCTTTGGTATCGATGGGCTCGTGGAGCACAATTTTAGGGCGTTTGAAACGAATGACAAAACGATTGTCGTCGGGTAAAATTATCCAATTGTATGGAATGGTCACTGGAACAATGGGAATTTGTTTCTCAATGGCCATTCGAAAGGCTCCATCCTTAAATGCCGTCATCTTGGGAGAGTGCAACACTTTGATGCCTCCTTCAGGAAAAATAATCACAGATTTCTTTTCATCCAGTGCCATGGCAGCTCTTTTGTACACCTCCGCCCTGCTTCTTGCCCGCTCCCTGTCGACCATGATGTGTAACTTCCTAAACATAAAGCCAAACAACGGTACTTTGGCAATACTGCTTTTGCCTACGAAAACACAAGGTGAATGCACAAACCCCATCACTGGGATGTCGAGGTAGGAAAAGTGGTTGGAGCAGAAGATGTAGTTTTGGCGGCCGTCCCGCTTGAAGCGCCACTCCTCACTAATGGGCAAGCCAATCAGAAAGAAGTAAACAATCGCCCACCAATAGTTCACCTTTAGCACCACTCTGGATGCCGGAGGGTAATAAATTCCCAGCAGAAACCAGGGAAAAAGAATCAGAAACGTAATAGAAAATACCAGCAGGGCGTATCCTACATACAGCCGGTTGAAGAATAGCTTCATGGGGCAAAAATAGGGGAAATTTTAGAAAGCCCATGCCCTGACAACATCGCAACATGCTGGCTCCATCTCGCTACGATATAGCCATGTAAACGACCATATCAGTAGCGGCGAAGCGGTGAACTAAACCGGCATCACTTTCTCCTTCTTCCCGGAAGCAATTGATTTATAGATGGCTTCCACTACCAGCAAGTCCTTCAGGCCTTCATAGCCGTTGACAGGTGATTCCTTGTTCTCTTTCACACAGCGGCTGAAGTCATCCATTTGCAAGGCCTGGTGGACAGTGTGGGGAATGTCCATTTCGCCTTTGTTGGTTTTGCCTTTGATGGGTCCGTAGCCGAAAGCGGGACGCAACTCGGCCCAACCTTTTTCATATGCCACAAACAGTCGTTCGGTTGATGCTGCATACGAGGTGGTGCAGGTAGCCACAGCTCCGCTTGAAAATTCCATTTGCCAGGTGATCGTTTCATCTACTTCCTTGAATTTGACAGGGTCGGTTTTGTACTCCTGTGCAGTCACGGCAATGGGTTGTTCGCCCGTGGCATAACGAGCGCCATTGATGCAGTACACGCCCACATCGTACATGGCACCGCCTCCGGCCAGTGCCTTTTTCAGCCTCCACTGTGTAGGGTCACCAATGCGAAAGCCATCGGCTGCTTCAATCAGTTTGACAGCCCCAAGGTCTTTCTCCCTGGCCAAACGCATGATCTCCTGCGTATGCGGCTCCGAGTGCAGTCGATACCCAATGGCCAGCTTCACCTTCGCCTTGTCGCAGGCAGCAATCATTTCCCGACATTCAGCGGGGTTAAGTGCCATGGGCTTCTCGCAAATCACATGCTTACCAGCTTTGGCAGCACGGATGGTGTATTCCTTGTGCATGCTGTTGGGCAACACCACATAAATGATATCGATGTCAGGGTTGTCCTTGATCTTATCGAACGTATCGTAGCTGTAAACATTCTTATCGGCGATATTGTACTTCTCTTTCCATTCGGGAATTTTGGACGGCGTACCTGTGACGATGCCAGCCAGGTAACAGTCCTCGGTTTTCTCCAGCGCCGGCGCCAGCAGGTTTTTGGCATAGTAGCCAAGCCCAACCAGCGCTATCCCGAGTTTCTTTCCCTGCTTTCTGCGAGGAAATGAAGAAACAGAAGCCAAAGCAGTGGCAGATGGAAAAGTGAGCAGAGAAGCCCCGAGTGCTGCACCGGCACCCAGTTTCATGGTATCTAAAAATTTGCGGCGTGAGTAAGTAGACATTGGTTATTAGTTTTTTTGAACAATCAAGATAGTGAGAATATCAGGTTTTAGGCAACGATGTTGTGCAATAGGCAACAAAAAACCCCGCCGGCGGCAGGGTTTGAAAAAACGATAGTCTCTTATCAATGTTGTTTGGATAAGAGGTTCACTGTCCCAATCTTATTATTACCCCAAACCCTAAAGGGCGGCAAAATCTAATCAGGGCTCCCTTTAGGTCATTCGAGGGTATAATGCTCTTAACCAAACAACATTGAACCTCTCTACCTAAACATCACCTCGGCCATTACCGGCAGGTGGTCGCTGGGGTAGCGGTTTTCTGTTGCGTCGGACAGCACGGCATATTTTCTCACCAGCACTTTTTCGTTGACAAAGACATAGTCGATGCGGCGGGTGAGGTCGGCGTTGTGGTCGAAACCATTCCAGGTGCCGTAGGGCCCATAAGGCGGGTTTTCACTGAGGCTGCGGGCGTCGGTCAGCCCTTCGGTAAGTGTTTCGTAGGCTTTTGTTTCCGGCTCCGAGTTAAAGTCGCCGGTTAAAATTACCGGCAGCTCACCGGCTATTTCATTGACCTTCTCGATGATCAGCTTTGAAGAATTGGTTCTAGCCTCTACACCAATGTGATCGTAGTGGGTGTTGAAAATGTAAAAGTCTTTTCCCAAATGCCGGTTTTTCATTTTCGCCCAGGTGCATACCCTTACAATAGCCGCATCCCATCCCTTGGAAGGCACATCAGGTGTGGGCGACAGCCAGAAAGTGCCGGAGTCCATTACCTGAAACAGATGCTTGTTATAGAGAATGGCCGAAAACTCACCTTTAGCGATGCCATCATCTCTGCCCACACCCAGCCAGCTATGGTCGGGTAGCCTTTCTTCAAGGTCTTTGAGCTGATGAAGAAGTGCTTCTTGCACGCCCACTATTTCAGCTTCATGGAATTTGACGAGGTCAGCAACGGCGTCTTTTCTATTGGACCAGGCATTGATGCTGTCGTTGGGCGTGTCGTACCGGAGGTTGAACGACATCACCTTGAAAGAAGGTATTTCCTTCTTTTTGCAGCCGGTGGCTACTATTAATAACAGAAAGGAAATGGCTAAGAGATTTTTCATCAGTATACGGTAGGTGTGTTTGGAATATTAGAAGCAGCAATGTGCAAAATTTGGGAACTAACCTCAAATGCTACCTTGCTACTTCTTTGAGTGAGATTGAAAATGCAGCGTTACTTAAGACCAATATGTTTTGAAAACAGCGTTAAAATCTTTTGTCCTACCCCAACCCTAAAGGGAGCCAAAAGATTTTAACCGCTTTCACATTTCGTTACAGGAACAACTACAATATCGTCAAATTATCACTCCCTTACTTCCCATTCGGAAACATGGGTCTTGGAATCACCATCAGCTCTTTTTGTCGGCCATCGATGTAGCGGAAGCCGGTTTTGTCAAAATAGCCGTCTTCTTCCAGCATGATCCTGATCTCTTTGTTCCATTCCTTGATGAACACGCTGGCGTTGAGCTCAATGGAATAGGCCGTGTTGTGGTAAAGCGGATAGTCGCCGTTGAATGGCACGCCGTCCTGCTGATCCCACATGCCAATGGTGGGGCCGCTGGCGTGGCCGTAGTAACCAATAGGGTGCGTGTAAATAGAAGGCTTGAGTCCGGCGGCCTTAGACTGGTCAAGGGCTGCCTTCAGGATTTCATTGCCGCTTTTACCCACCACAAAGTTGCTGGTGAGGGCGTCCTGCACTTTGTTGCCCTCTGCAAATGCGTCTTGTAGAAACTTAGGCGGCTCAGTTTCGCCCGGCTTCAGGATGTAGGCATGCTGCTGTGTATCCGTGTTGAGGCGCAGGTAGGTGATGCCAAAGTCGGTGTGAATAAGGTCGCCGGGTAAAATGACCTGCTCGCCTGGTCTTTCTGAGAAGCTCCGCAAATGATCGAAGGATTCCGGGTCCTGGCGCTGGATAGACACAGACGGGTGGAACCAGGTGTCGAGCTTCAGCTCTTTGATGCGCTCCCGCATCCACCACACCACGTCGTCGGTGGAAGTGATGCCGGGCTGAATAACTTTGTCGGAGAAGGCTTCCTGAATGATCTGGTGGGCAATTCTCACAATCTGCTGGTAAACGATCATCTCGCTTTCCGTGCGGGTTTCGAGCCAACCTATGGCCAGCTTTTCTGCCGACACTACTTTTTGCTGGAAGTTCTTCGGCAGCACATTCATCAGCTGGTCGTACTCATTGGAGGTGATGCCGTCAGTTTGCGCAAAGTGCTCCGACTTATTGATGCCTATTTTCTTTGGGTTCTTCTCCTGTATCAGCCTGCTCAGTGCTTTGAACTGATCGGGCTGAATGGTTGGGTTCCATGCCATTTTGAACATGGTGCCTACGTTGTAGCGGGCAATGGCATAGGTTTCCAGCTCTTTGCCTGCGCCGGGGTCATACACCACCAGAATGGTGCGGCGACGGGCGGCCAGCCAGGTGGCAGGCAGCATGGTGCGGATCACGGGGTCTTCGTTGTATTCACGGGCGATGATCAGCCACATATCGAGGCCTTCCCTACGCATGAGGTCGGGTAGTAAGTATTTGATTCGTTCTTCCAGCCACCGGTCGATGACTTCGGCTTGCTCTCGCTGGGTGAGGATTTTGGGGACTGACATATCCTGCGCCAGCACCTGACCAGCCAGTACTATAGTAAAAATGAAAGTGAGTATTTTTTGCATGTTTCAACGTTTTGCGAAAGCTGATGAAAAACTGCAAATGAGACAAAGGAAATTGTTTGGGTGGGGAGGGTTACAGATCAGCTATCCATTTTTATCTGTGGTTCGGATTTCTCGCTAAGCGATGACCTTCGGAGCATGTCGAACAGTGAGCTAGCTCGTTTTCGTCAGCTTGTGCCTTTGTTTCGTTAGCCACCGATTTTATCACCCTATTCTCTCCATAAATCTATCAGCCAGCTAAATTCCAATCCTTCGTTGGATACAATTAGCATCAATAAAATTGATATTAAGCAAATGACTATCAGCCCATTATTAATCAGGATTTGGCGTCCTATATTTTGCTGATTCATTGTCATTATTAATCCGAATGCTATCGAAATAGAAATCATCATGAATGGAAATACTGGCATAATTATAAAAGCTGCTAGACCAATTATGGCAACCAGCACATGAAAGGCAATAAATATTTTTCTAATCCTTTCGTAGTTCCTTTGGTAATTTAAAAAACCGAACAAGCCAAACATTATGCAAAAACTCAAAGGCAATATTGCTGGTAATAACAAGAGACCAAATCCGAATCCTCCTCCGTCAGACTGGATGGTCTGTACGGCTAACGGAATCACAGTCAATGCACTCACCACAATCAGAATTATTCCAAGAGCTATATTTGTCAGCTTAATTATCATTCTTTAGGACGGTAGCTAATGGTTTGGCTAAACACGGCGCCCCGAAGGGCATTAAGTATAGGTTTTGTTGTGCTTTCGCTATTTTAATCTCAGATGTTCAGCTATTTTTATTTCAAGATCTCTAATTTCTACATCCTCAGTCTTGCTCGTTGAAATCGTTGGATCGTCAATATTTTCAATTGAGATGAAATATTGCCCTTCCCTTTTACCATAGGTTGAAATGTAAATTAAGACTTCCTTTTGTGGATCAGAAATTCCGATGGCGCAAAGATCTGCTTCCCAAAAATCGTTTATGGTGAACTCACCAAGTCCGAACCTTTTTTCAAGATGGTCAATCAGTTGAATTATACTTCTATCCTTCCTTAGTATCTCTTTATCCATTTTCTAATGAAGCCCAACGACTATAGAACCCCCAGGTCACCCCCTACCCAAGCGTCTATATTTCCTATAGTCACAAGTGGACTCGGCAGCAAAATTTCTGGACGTTTTCCCTGTCTAAACTATCATTTTGTCCTTCCATTTCCTAGCTATCCAACCGGCGTTTTATCTCATCGGCTCCTTTGGCGGTAATCCCCGTATAAATTACTATGGTTGGCCAACAACCCCCCTACTCCCCTTCCTTCTTTTCCTTTGCCAGCTTCCTGAGCTCCTCCAGGGGCAGGTTGTGCAGGGCCGTGAGCCACTCCACGGCCTGCTGCTCGTCGTCTTTGCGGGCCAGCCGGTGCAGGGCATGGCCGGGCGGCACCACCTCCCGGCCCGGCGAGAAGCGAAACAGGTCGTTGGGTGTGCAGTTGAGTAAATGGCACAGCTTTTCTATGTGATCGAGCCGGATGGCACGGATTTGCTCATTGGCCATTTTATGTGCCAGGTTGGGCGAAATGCCATTCCGAACCAGGTAACCATAGGGCTGCCTGATCCAACGTACCCGAAGCACCTGCAGTAAGTTGAAAGTAAGCATGAGTTTGGCTTTTAGTATGAAAAATTTACCTTTTGTGCATGAACTACCCACTTAAAAGAATAGTCATTCCACTTAAGTGGTAAGTAATTTAATCAAAAAGACAACTCCCCTGAAGAAAAAATATAGAAAAATACTCTATAAAAATAACGTTTTCGCTCAAAAACAAGGTGATACCACTGAAAAGGTAAGTAAGTGTAGCAAAAAGGAAGGTTTTACTATTCAATTACTGGCATATCTTGCCTTAGGCAGTAGTTTGATCAACAAAAAGCAAAGTAAGTTCAATCGGATACAAGGTTTTTCGATACAAATATTTGCTCAGTAGGGTGTTTTTATTCCTTGCGCCATTAGAAGCTCCGTCAACCTTCATTTGGCGGCGAAAGCTATCTCACACCGCTCCTTCTCCAGCAACGACACCACATTTTCCAGCTGAAAAACCTTCTTGGTTGCCTGCATTCTTTCGGCGGCTTCCTTCTTCAGGTCTTTTCGGTGGATAGCTTCCACAAACCGCCTTACCTCCTCTTTGTCGGACAGAATGAGAGCGGGCACTGTGGTCAGCTTATCGTTTTCGTCCTTGGCCACCATGGTAAAGTAGCTGTTGTTGGTATGCTTCACCACGCCCTCCTTTACGTTCTCAGCCACCACGTGGATGCCCACCACCATGGACGAATTACCCACGTAATTGATCGACGCCTTCAGCGACACCAGGTCGCCTACCTCCACCGGCTGCAAAAAATCTACGGTATCGACAGAAACCGTGACGCAATAGGCGCCGGAATGCTTGGTGGCGCAGGCGTAGGCCACTTTGTCCATGAGCGACAGCAGAATGCCACCGTGGATTTTGCCACCAAAGTTGGCGTAGGACGGGATCATCAGTTCGGTGATGGTCACCTGAGAGTAAGCAACGGTTCTGGGATGTGTGTGCATTTTGAGAGCGTCTGATTAGAGAATGCCAGCGCCCGACAGGCTACCGCTGGCACTCAACCTTTTGCCCAAATTAACCATAATTCTTTCCGTAAAAAATATTTCGCTGCGCCGCAAATCAACGGATCGGGCAATCACATATCTTTCCGCATTTATACACCATCAACCTTTGACCCTGAATGAAAAAACTCGCTCTTCACTGGCAGATTATTATCGGAATGATCGCCGGCGTTCTGGCAGGACTTTTGGCCGGATCTCTTGGCACCTCTGCATTTATCAAGGTTTGGATAAGCCCCTTTGGCACCATTTTCATTAATCTGCTGAAGCTGATCGCCGTGCCCCTGGTGCTGGTGAGCCTCATTGTAGGTATGAGCAATCTGAAAGACATCAGCCGGCTGAGCCGGATGGGTACGAAGACCTTTGTTTTGTTTCTTCTCACCACCATCATGGCCATCACCATTGGCCTGCTCACTGTCAACATTATCAATCCCGGGCTTTCTTTCTCCCCTGAAAAACGGGAAGAGCTGAAGGCGATGTATTCTTCGAAGGTGGAAGAAAGGAGTGCGATGGCGCAGGATTTTCAAACCAAGGGGCCGTTGCAGTTTGTGGTGGATGCCGTGCCGGAAAACCTGTTTATGTCGCTGGGCGATAACAAGCGGATGCTGCAGGTGATTTTCTTTGCCCTGATTTTTGGCATTGCCATGGTGATGCTGCCCGAAAAGCAGACGGATACTGTCCGTAAGTTTTTTCTGGAAGCCAATGACATTGTGCTGAAAATCGTGGACATCATTATGAAGTTTGCTCCCTATGGTGTGTTTGCCCTGATGGCCGGCATGGTGGCCGACTTCTCAAGCGGTGGCGGGGTGCTTGAGCTGTTTCAGGCACTGGGGCTTTATTCCTTTGCCGTGATATTTGGACTATTCATGATGCTGCTGCTGGTGTATCCGCTGATGCTCAAAATTTTTACCAAAATTCCGGTGAAGAAGTTTTACCAGGACATCCTTCCGGCGCAGATGCTGGGCTTCAGCACCAGTTCCAGCGCAGCAGCGCTGCCGGTAACCATGAAGTGCAGCGAAGAAAAGCTTGGCCTCAGGGAAGAGGTGACGAGCTTCTGCCTGCCGATTGGCGCCACTGTGAACATGGACGGCACCAGCCTTTACCAGGCAGTGGCGGCGGTCTTCATCGCCCAGGCCTTTGGGGTTGACCTGAGCCTGGGGCAGCAGCTTACGATTGTGCTCATGGCCACGCTGGCCTCTATTGGCGCTGCTCCGGTGCCGGGGGCAGGCATGGTGATGCTGATCGTGATTTTGCAAAGCGTGGGACTGAATGCTGAAGGCCTGGGGCTTATTTTCGCTGTCGACAGGATACTCGACATGTTTCGCACGGTGGTCAACATCACCAGCAATGTGACGGTGGCAGCCATTGTTGACCGAATGGAATACAAGCAAACCTAAACATCATTTGCTATGTTTGAGGAAGTATTGGCTTTACTTTCGAAAACAGTAATAATGACGCTCAAAAAATACCTGACTATTCTCCGGCTGGTTTACATTTCTCTCATGTCGACCCTGGCCCTCTTCACGATGGTTTCTTTCTTCGTTTTTTTCTCCGGCGAGGGGGCCACTATCATTCCCACGGGACTGCCCAAATATGCCATCCTCGCTGTGGCGCTGGCGACACTGGCAGGGTGGACTTTTACAGGAAAGCTGCTGAAGACTGACCCTAACATCCCTTTGCAGCAAAGGCTGCAGTCGTGGTACAACTACAAGGTGATCAGAGGGGGTGTGTTGGAAACAGTGGGGCTGATTGGCGTGGTTGGGGCTATCGTTACCTACGACGCCATGTATTTTCTGGCGCCTGTCTTCATTTTTGCCATATTGTTTACTGTTTTGCCTTCAGAAAGGCGCATTCAGATTGACCTTGCCCTGAGTGAGGAAGAAATGGAAGAGTTGAAAAAACTGAATCAATAATAAAAGATCGGTGGCGGGAAAAGAGCATTTGTACTTCATCATTCACAAGCCCTATGGTGTGCTGAGCCAGTTCACCGACGAACACGGCAACCCTGGCCTGGGGACCCTGTTCAAGCTGCCAAAGGATGTATATCCTGTTGGCCGACTGGATACCGACAGCGAAGGGCTCTTGCTGCTAACCAACGACAAAGGGCTGAACGCCCGGCTGCTTCACCCGAGCAATGAGCACAAGCGCACCTATTGGGTGGAGGTGGAAGGCGTGGTGAATCATAAGGCACTCGAAGCACTTGCCAAAGGCCCCGTGATCAGGATCAAAGGCAAAGAGCACGACAGCCTGCCAATTGAGGCAAAGGTGATACCCAGCCCAGAGGCGCTGGAGGAAAGAAATCCGCCGGTGAATCACCAGAAGTACCCGAACACCACGTGGCTGGAGCTGAAGCTGATTGAAGGCAAGAACCGGCAGGTGCGGCGCATGACGGCGGCGGTGGGGCACCCCACGCTCAGGCTGGTGAGGGTAGCGATTGAAGAGCTTGGTCTTTTTCCGCTGAAGTCGGGAGAAATAACGCAGGTGTCGGCTGGGGTATTGATGAGGAAGTTACATTTGGGGTGATGGTCAAGTAGCTGATTTAGCTTAAAATCATGGCTCTGAAAAGATTTATCTATCACTTGACCTTTTTGCCCTCAAGCCGGGCTGGCTCCTACTTTTTCTTGCCGTTCCCGGATGGGACAAAAAGTAGGCCGCTTCGGTGTCGGTTCGCCGCAGCGACCGAAAAGTCAACGAAAAATTAACGCACAGGCCAAGAACGCTTGACCCTCCGATTCCATCCGGACCATTTTTCGCCCACCCTCGATGGTGGGCACGATTCATCTTTAGAATTTGTCACTGAAAATGAAATTCTCGAACTAACGCTTCTTCACTGACACAATTGGTTCGTAATATTACGAATGTCAAAAACAGGCGAAATCAATACGAAAGAAGGGCCTACGCTGTTTCTCAATTGGTTATGACCATTCTAAAAGCCGCAAATGAAAACTAACTTCCCCGCATCATTTTCGAACAGGCTGCAAGCACAAATGGGGGCCGAGGCGTCGTTGCTGCTTGAGGCTTTGGCTACTGACTCCCCTACCTCCATTCGTATCAATACGGCGAAGTTTCAGGCTCCCGTCCAGCTGGAAAAAGTGCCGTGGTCGACCAATGGGTACTACCTGCAGGAAAGGCCCTCCTTCACCCTCGATCCGCTGATGCATGCTGGAGCCTACTATGTGCAGGAAGCCAGCTCCATGTTTTTGGAAGAGGTAGTGAAGCAGTCGGTCGACCTCTCTCAGCCCTTAAGAGTGCTCGACTTGTGCGCAGCTCCTGGTGGTAAGTCTACTTTGCTGGCTTCTTTGCTCAGCAAAGAATCCCTGCTAGTCTCTAACGAGGTGATCAAAAGCCGGGCGGAGATACTGGCCGAAAACATGACCAAGTGGGGCGCTCCTAATGTGGTAGTGAGCAACAACGACCCCAGGGACTTCGACAGGCTGCAAGGCTTCTTCGATCTGATAGTTGTGGATGCTCCCTGCTCCGGCGAGGGCTTGTTTCGCAAAGACCCCAATGCCATCAATGAGTGGTCGCCCGACAATGCCAACCTGTGCTCCGACAGGCAACGAAGGATTTTGATGGATGTGTGGCCGGCGCTGAAGCCCGGCGGCGTGCTGATATACAGCACCTGCACCTACAATCCGGCGGAAAACGAGCAAAACATCCAGTGGCTGTCAGAGCAAACGGAGTTGGAGCCCGTCAGCCTGTCGGTAGACGCCGGGCTGAACATCAGGGAAGTGCAAGCTGCCAACCATGTGGTGGGTTACCAGTTTATGCCTCACCTGGTAAAAGGAGAAGGCTTTTTTGTATGTGCCGTAAGAAAGCTGGATGGTGACGAATGGCAGGCCCCAAGAAAAGACAAGTTTCCGTTGGCCCCCACCGGCAAAAAGGAGCAGGCAGAAGTAGCTCCCTGGCTGACTGACGAACGGGACTACTTCCAGTACTATGAAAACATTCTTGCGATGCCGCAGGGCGATAACCCGGCTTGGGGGGCGGTGATCAGAGAGCTGCGCATTGTGCAGGCTGGCGTGCTGGTGGCTGAAATCAAAAAGAAGAACCTCGTGCCTGCTCCTGCCCTGGCGCTCTCAACTATTTTCAAGAAAGACACTTTCCCGACTTGGGAGCTAGAGCTTCGCCAAGCTTTGCAATACCTGCGCAAAGAGGAATGGCCCATCGACAGAGAAAAAGACGGATGGCACCTGATGTGCTACCAGCAGTTGCCCCTTGGGTGGACCAAACGGATTGCTACCCGGTTCAACAACTACTATCCGTTGCATTGGAGAATCAGGATGGAGCTGCCTGAGGAGTTGCCTGGCTCAATTTTGGAAACAAATGCCTGAGAAATAATATTCGAACTAGTCTTAGACAAAGTGCCAGTGCCACCGGCACTCAGTATAGAAAAATTCCCTTTGGTAACTTCGAGCTCTTCAGGCTCAATTGATCATGTTGACTGAACCTAAAAGACAAGTTCCCAATTTTGCACTACATGACTACTTTCCTGGCTTTGTAAAGCTTGAGGAATGGTGGCATACCACCTACCACCATTTCCATGACGCTTTTAACCCAGGTCTCCATTTAGCTGCCTTCAACGAAGTTTTCTAACTGAGTCCCGCCAAACTTTTTGATAAGCCGCTGCGATATGTCATCAAGAGCACTCTTGTATCCATCTTTATTAAAGTTCAGCATCATCTCATTTTCACAATTAAAATGAAACTGCCATTTGAAAACTGTTTGCTCCTCATCAGCTTCAAGTGTCATGAGTGAAAGCGACTGCAGCATACCAAATGGATTTACTTCTGGGTCTAAAGAAGCCCATCCTGTGTTTCTTTCGTGCCATATAATTGTGGTGTGATGGATAATTTCCTCATTAACTCCATCCACTGGCTTGAAATAACAAGTGTAGGCTGTGCAATTTCCTGCCTCATCAAATTCGGTTTCTACCTTTCTAAGTCCATCGCTGTATTGCGGCATATTGGCTGGATCACCCACGAGAGCCCATACCTCTTCCACATTGCGGTTTAGCTTTAATGTCAAACGATTTCTTAAAGGGCTGCTCACCCATTCATCTGCTGTTCGTAGATTTGCCGATACTGCTTTTTGCTCCATTTCATTCTCAAAATTTAGTTGTTGATTACTGTTGCGGTAGCAACCTGCACAAGTGATTAATAGCGCAAGAGTTGCCCCTGCCACTACATTAATTTTGTCCATAGTGTTTGTAATTTTTCTCCAAATCTAGGAGCAAGCAGTGTCAAGGGTATGTCAGTAGGATTCAACTATTTTTTTCGTAGTGTTCACCCAAATAGTCGCCAAACGAAAAATGTCGCTCTGCGAAGGTTTCGCTGGTATCTTCCAAACTTAATATTCGGTCAATTCGGAACTCTCGTATTCCCTTTCGTAGTTGGCAAAAGGCAATCAAAAGCCAATTATTTTTTGTCAGGTAAACGGCAATGGGCTCCACCCTTCTTTCAGACATCGAATCAGAATAAAATGTGTGGTATTTTATTTTCAGAATTTGTGTGTTGACAATGGCGGACTGGATAGAAGCCAAATACTCCGTCTTTTGGTCGGGCGTGTTTGAAAAAACGAATATCCGCTCTTCTAATTTTTCTGATTTTTCCCTTGAAGAATATTTTAATAGGGCCTTAACTTTAGTGACCAAGTCGTCAATGCCTTTTTCCAGCGACTTGTCTCTATTCATTTTTATAATCTGCTGCGCCGTCATCAGCGCATTAATTTCCTGTTCCGAAAACATGACTGGAGGAATACGATAGTCCTCCATCAGGTAATAACCAGTTCCCACCTCTCCTATGACTGGGACACCTGCTTCTTCCAATGCTCTGATATCTCGGTAAACCGTTCTCTGACTAATTCCAAACTTATCAGCCAGTTCCTGAGCCGTAGTCACTCGCCTTGATTGCAAGTGAAAAAAAATATTTGTCAGCCGTGAAAGTCTTGTCATTTGTCACATTGTCGATATTTGCCCTGGCCACAAACAAGCAAAAAAAAAACAACCCAAACATGGGCTCTCCTTGATGATATGCTACCTCTGCCCTCTTTCATAAAACTACATTTTAGCGCAGAAAAATACAATACACTGGCAGGACCCGGTGCCCAGCTACGGAAGTCAGCACTACGGGATGCGTCACCCAGCCGCCTTAGCCGGGGATGGCCCCTTTGACCATGAAAAGGATGGTTGGCACCTGATGTGCTTCCAGCAGCTGCCCCTTGGGTGGACCAAACAAATAGCTACCAGGTTCAACAACTACTATCTGTTGCATTGGAGAATCAGGATGGAGCTGCCTGGGGAGTTGCCAAAGGTTGGTTTGTTGGACGCAGGTAACTAAGGAAGGTGATGATTTTGCCGAGCTGAAGGCAAGGCCATGTGTGAAGATGTGTGAAAACACACATGAAAACGGGTTTGGTAGGGAAAATAGACTGCTGGTAGCACTTTGGCCACCAGCATCCAATAAGCCCAACAACTATTTGATTGAATCGCCTTTGTGGACGGTCATTTCCAATAAATCATATTGCCTCCCTATTTCTTCAGGATCAGGGCCTGGTAAGTGCCTTAAGTGCCTGTCGAAAAATGAAGTGATTAGCTTAGTGACAATTTCCATTCCCTGATAGGGATCGATATCACCAGTGCCGGCAAGCGATTGAACGGGAATCATGAAGGGTATATCCATGAAGTTCGGATGCCCTGAGTGCAACAGTTTACTTTCATAGAAGTAGTCCGTGCTCTTGTTGAGATAAATATGGGAGTTAACGTCTTCATGCTCCGCAGGCCAGTCCGCCGAAATATAGAGGAAAGGGATATGGTAAGTGCTGTCGATCGTGTTGCCCCATGAAATGCCATCCAAATTTGCCGCTGCTTTTACCCGGCTGTCCGTAGTGGCCACCACACCGGCTGCCCCACCACCTACCGAATGGCCAAAAACACCTATTTGATTCAGATTTAGTTTGCCTTTCAGTGCGCCGTCAGTGTTCCACTTTTCCAGCAGATCCATCGTGTAAATCATGTCTTCAGCCCATCGGTCATCTACTCCGGCCATGAAATAATTCTTTGCCGCTTCCCGCACAATAGGATGCCTTTCGTCATAACTCAGGCCGCTTTTAAAGGCTTCAATCAATGGCTCGACCACAGACTGAGATTCGGCGGAAATTTCGTTCTGAAAGTCATAATCAAAGTACTTTACTCTTCCGTCAGGAAAGGTAGCGCCCAGGCTTTCGTAGGTATGATTCATATTGACGATCACATAGCCCTGGCTGGCCATCTCGGTCAACAAGGCATAGTATCCCGTTGCTTTTGACCCATAACCATGAGAAAAAATCAACACAGGGAAGGGCCCATCGGCTACCGGAATATCCGGGTAGACGTAGGTTTTTACCCGATCAAGATAACTGAGGGCTGACGGTGGCATGCCGTACTTAACAGAGAAGCCAGCCCTGCTTCCTTCATCTACATACTTCTCGCCTTTCAGCGATGAGACTTCCACATCGCCTGGATACCAAATTTTATACATTAACTCTCGCTTATCAGTCGCATCCTTGGTGATGATCTCATCACGCTCTGTTTGCACGTAAACCAATTCTGTACCCACGCTGTAGGGGCCCCGTGGTTCCGGCAAGGAGAAAACAGGGAGGAGCTTTGGAAGTGCCCAACCGGGTATCAGCAAAGTAATCAATCCCACAAATCCGACTACCCGAACAAAGGACACACGGGGAGACTCAGTAGCATCAACAGCTTTTACCCTCCACCCTACAATAAGCGTAAGCAGGTAGGCGGGAAACATCTGCCAGCGCCAACCTTCTACTATCAGGTGCAAGGCCAGCAACACCCCGAGGAATACTAAAACATAGTTGGCCCGAACGTGTCGGACAATGGGTCGCTTGACAAACGGCAAAATAGATACGACCAGCAAAAGGATAATCTCGAATGTTCTCATGCACCAGTTAAGTTTTGTAGGACAAAAATGTTTTTAGCAAAACTAGGCCGAGGGTGATTTAGATGCGATGTTAAATCCGTGCGTAAACTCGTTATCCGTCGATTAAACCCAACATCTATGTCAGCTGTTATCCAAAAATGGGATTTTGCTGGCCCAGTAAGAAGAAGGTTGGCGCCTGATGTGCACCAGCAGCTGCCCCCTGGATGAACCAAACCGATTGCTACCCGTTTTAACAACTATTTTCCGCTACTTTTGAGGATAAGTATCGAGCTGCCGGAAGATTTAACTCACTCACTTTTGAACCACCATGCTTAAAAAAATCAACTTCAAACTTGCAGTCCACGCCATGATAGCCCTGCTATCGCTTGTGCTGGTATATCACCTCACCATCATCACCGGCCTTATTCCCTACGAAGCCACCTGGGGTGGGCGACTGCAAAACAGGGAACAAATGCTGCGGTTTGAGACTGTCAGCATTGTGGTGAATCTGTTTATCCTTACCGTCATCCTGATCAAAGGAGGGTATTTGAAGCTAAAACTGCCAACTATGGTGTTAAAGGTATTGCTTTGGGCCTTTGCTGTGCTTTTCGCTTTCAACACCGCAGGCAACCTTGCCTCCACCAGCGTGCTTGAACTTATCATTTTCACCCCGCTGACAGCGGTTTCGGCTGTCTTTTGTGCGAGGTTGGCGGTGGAGTAGTGAGTGGGTAGAACCCAATTGTGCCTTAGACAAGTAAAGTGGCAGTTTGTCACGGTCACCTGCGAAGCAATGAACTCACCTTGTTAGAAAATGTTCCCGGGGCGTGAAGACCCGCCCGGGAACATGATTTAATCAATAGTCCCTCTTTCTTGCTGCCTTGAACTCACTCCCATCGTACCATTTGGGGAAGTAGTCTTCGTTCGACAGCTTCAGACCGACCTCAAACATCAGCTGGGCATCAAACTGCACGCCGGTCAAATTGGTGGTGGCAGGGTCGTATTCATCGGAAGGCTGGTGGTATCTGTAAGTTTCATAGTGATCCGTCATTTCTTTGATCTGCTCCACGCTGTAGTCGAAGCCCTCATAAGTACCCGAGGCATACAAAGCAGGAATGCCGATTTTGGCGAAGTTGAAATGGTCGGAGCGGAAGAAGTAGCCTTTTTCCTTGTTGGGATCAGGTATCACATAACGCCCTTGCTTTTTTGCTGCAGCTGCGGCGTACTCATCCATTTCAGAGTGCCCAAAGCCGGTAATGGTCAGGTCCTTCATGCGCCCTGGACTGGACAAAGCATCCATATTGATATTGGCGACCGTCTTTTCAGGGTCGTAAATGGGATGCTCTGAATAATACGCCGATCCCAGCAAGCCTTGCTCTTCGCCAGTTACAGCGATGAAAACGATAGACCGTTTGGCCGGTGCTTCTTTTTTGAAGGATTCGGCTATCGCCAGCAGACAAGCAGTGCCCGACGCATTGTCGACAGCGCCATTGTAAATGGAATCGCCATCGATGGGGCGGCCCACACCAAAATGATCCCAATGGCCCGAGTAAATGATGTACTCGTCCTTTCTTTCAGTGCCCGGCAGCAAAGCCACCACGTTTTTGGACACGTCTCTTTTGATGCTATTGGTAACTTTTACAGAAGCTGTGAAGCCAAGCGGCACCGGCTTGAACCCCTTGGTTCGGGCCAGCTGGTTGTAGTCTTTGTTCTCCAAAGTGGTGGCGGCAAACAATTCGTCCGCTGCCTGGGTAGAAATCCACCCCTGCACATCGGCCACGGGTCGGTCGCTCTCCAGGTTAAGCTGTGGGCCCGTCCAGCCAGATTGGATCACATTCCAGCCATACGACGCCTTTTCCGTTTCGTGGATAATGATCACTCCTGCAGCGCCTTGTCGGCCTGCTTCCTCATATTTGTAAGTCCAGCGACCGTAGTAGGTCATTTCATCGCCTTTGAACAAGGTAGAATCACCCGACTTGAAGCCCGGGTCGTTGACCAGCACCACAGCAGTTTTTCCGGCCCAGTCAATGCCTTCATAATCGTTCCAGCCGTATTCCGGTGCCACGATGCCATAGCCGGCAAACACCAGCTCTGAATTTTCAAGGCTCACCTCGGGGGTAGGCTTTAAGGTGAGGGCGACAAAGTCTGTCAGGTAGGCCAGTTCCATTGTCTTGCCGGGGCTGGCGAACACCATTTTCTCTGAAGGCGTGCCAGTGATTTCTACCATGGGCACTTCCTGAAAATAGCTGTCGCCGTTGCCTGGCTGGAGACCGAGTTTTGCAAATTCGTCCTTCAGGTAATTGACTGTTTTGGTTTCTCCTTCGGTAAAAGGCATCCTTCCCAAAAATTCATCGGAGGCCAGCTGACCGATATGCTGACCGATGGTGGCCTCTTCGACTGTGGCGGGGGTGGATTCTCGTTTTGTTTCTGGGTTACAAGCTGCCAGCGCCACTAGCAGGAACAGGGGAGCATATTTTTTCATTGGGATGGGTTTCATGAGTGGTTTTAAGGTTTTCTAGCAAAAACACAGAACGATGGAGATTTTTTCTCCATTATAAAAGTAGAGGCTTAAGGTGAGGTTCTCTGACTTGAATATAGGTTTAAAGGGCAAGGGGAGCAAATTCGAAGAGAAACATGCTTATCAATAGCTTCGATAAACTGGTCAATGCCAGTTCTCGCTAGCCATTTTAGCGATAGTAGGAATAAGTAATTTCAAGAATTCAGGAAATTCAGAAAAATAAATCAACTGACCTTCCCTGGCAGACAGAATGTGATGTGGTTCTTCTTTATAGAAACTGGAATCAAAAAGGTGGACAAAATCGAATTGAGCGAACAACCGGTCGAGATTCTCAAAACCCAACTTATAACGCTCCTCAATTTCGTTGTCAGGCACAAAGTGACCGCCATTCTCCACTCTAATACGTACTCTCTCCTTCGCTTTTTCGACAGAGTCCAGGCAAAAAAAGAATAAATTTAACTCAAATCCCGCTGCACGGAACATCTCCGGCCAGTGCATTGGCGTTGAGTTAAAGTTTGTTTCATAACAAAAATCCCGCTGTAGCTTAATAGAGTTTGTCACCGAATCTTTTAGTAATTGCCTGGTTTTGTTGTGTGCAATCTCAGCCCGAAGTTCTGAATCATACATTGCGTTATAAACCTTTAGAAACTCCTTGTCGTAGTCAAATGATTCAACTCCTATTGGTATAACTGCCTTGGCATAGGAAGACTTCCCAGATCCATTGCAACCGCCAATAACAAACAGCCTGGCCTTAGACATTAATTAAATTGGGGGGAAGGAGTAGGCTTTTTTGTCAACTTTCCGGAAGAAAGCTTTTCCTCATATACTTTGATTTCCTTTTTGATTCGAGGCATTTCCCTCTTGAACTTTTTCTGAAGCTCTTTCAAGAATTCTTCTATCGTGTTATGATCTCCCACACACAAATTTATAAAATTTCAAACAAAGCGGCAATGCTGTAGTGGTTTACCCAAAGCATTTAGCAAACATCGTCCACACTACCCTTGCGATTTGAAAATCAATCGTGGTGTCTTGAACCACTTCTTGTTGGAGATGATCAATCCAAACGGATGTATATTCATTGCCGAGCTATGCATTTGCTAACCTTAGTGTGTCGGGGGCTACTTGTAGTTTTTCTTATTCGGATCAGAGATACTACTGCGCCTTCGGGGTTTCTCCGAACAGATTAAAAATCCCGAAGAGCGACCGTATCAACTATGCGATGCTACTCTCTAAGTATCCCCGTTTCAAATCCATCAATGCTCTCAGTATTTCTATTCTTCCAGTAGTCTTCAATACCATCGGTTCCTTGTTTTGCCGACCAGTCGTTCAACATGGTTCGCTCTTCCTTGAATTCCATGTATGGTACAGCAAACCCACAGGACGTTTGCACCAAATCGACATGCATTTCAATGATTTGCCTGGAGCCGGCATTTTCAGGAAACTGGCCAATATATTCCTGGAATTTGCTGTCTCGCTTATGATAGATTTTAGCAGCTCCATAAAGCCTGAGAATCAAAGGCTTCCCTTCAAAGGCACAGAACATTACCGTCATTCTATCATTCTTCAATAAATGAGCAGCTGTTTCGTTTCCGCTTCCTGTTAAGTTGAGCCAGATAATTTTGTTCCCCTCCAGCACCCGAAAGGCGTCGGCCCCCTTGGGGGATATGTTCACCCGGCCTTCCCTGGCCGCAGTCCCCACAAAAAATATTTTTTGATCCTCAATGAATGCTTTCAATTCAGGCGTGATAGCATCTAATCTCTTTCCCATTCGTTTCTAGTTATTGCCGCAAGCGCATGCTCCCTTCTATCTGGTGATGAAGGTATCGATTTCTGGGAAATTTCTGAGCTGAAAGTAGGTCGTTTTAGGGTGAGGAGGCCCTGCCTCGTGGATCGAGACACCCTGGATAACTTAGAAGGATTCCCAGGCGTTCAGGCGCCGACACTAGCTTTCACTTCTGAATTGTCTTCCGCAACGTGGGCAATACACTACCGATGCTGGTCAATCAAAATCACATTGCCATCGGGATCGGTGACCATCATGCTGGCCGGGCCGGACGTTTTGGAGTCTATTTCGGTGCCTGTTTCAATGCCCTCACCTTTCAGGTGTTGCTGAATTGCCCTGATGTCGTCAAAGTTATCAATGTCCTTTCCATTTTCGTCCCAACCTGGGTTAAATGTCATAATATTGCCTTCAAACATGCCCTGAAACAGCCCGATCAGTGCATTCTCATTTTTCATGATGAGGTAGTTTTTATCCATACCGCCTCCCAAAACGGTAAATCCAAGTTTTTCATAAAACTGCTTTGAAGCCTTAAGGTCCTTGACACTAAGACTCACTGAGAATGCCCCTAGTTTCATGTGTATATAATTTATTTCTCAGCGGCCACATGGAATAGCTTTTACCAATGAGAATGAATATTTAGCTTTTCGATCCACTTATTCATCGTTCCACGCCGGTTCCGTTGGGTATGGTATTCCCTATGGCTATTTCATATTATTAAGATTTTCAAGTTATCACTTCAACTGCTCCAGCTTGCCTTTTCGCTTGACTATGTTTTTATAGTCCCATTGAATATTTCTCGACTTTCCGAGCCATCTCTGCAATTTAGTTACATCGATTTCTTCAACAGCTTCGTAAAAAATAGATGCGTCTTTGAACTTCGCTCCTCTTACAGCTAAATCCTCTTCTTCAAAATCAGCCCCACTCCAAAACATCAGCCGCATCCCCTTCTTTTGCTTGCTGTACCCCACAATCGGATTGCCTTCCAAAAACCAAACAGGATGGGCATGCCAGATTTTGCTTTCGGCCTCAGTCAAAACGCTGTCGATTGTGGTGGCAAGCAAGTCGCAGATTTCGTTGTCAACTGCCGCTTGGCTTTCGTTATACGATTTTATCCCTGCATTCATACTTTCAAAAAAATTCAATCAGGCGAGCATTCGCCTCCTTCCTGGAAGCACAACAAACACCACAAGGGGTTTTTTGAACCCCAGCTCTACATAAACATATCTCTTAACAACAGCAATTCCAAGATCTAAGATCAAGGTTGGGGCAGCAGCTACCTAAGGTGACGATCAGCAAAAACAAACGAACAGCAGTGTAACAACAGTCACATACTTCCTTCTCTCCCCTGCCGACATTTAGGTAAAACATACCTGACATGGCAAAGATCGTTGTACTCGGCGCCGGCACCTGTGACCATACCGTTACTGCTCTCTCATTGTCAGCGACACAAAAACATGCCAGCTCAACCTCAAATCGCTTGGCAATAGCCAATGAAAATTGTTATACTCACAAAATTTTTGGCAGATAAGGATACAGCAAGTGAGCGAAGGAAACAATATAGAAGAAGCGTTTAGGCTAGATCCCTTTTTTGAACTATCTCCTTATTTGCTGTGCATTGCCGGATACGACGGCTACTTCAGAAGAATAAACCCTGCTGTGTGCAAGCTACTAGGCTACAGCCAGGAAGAACTACTGGCAAGGCCCATCAGTGATTTTATCTACCACGACGACAAACATCTGACCAAAGTTCACCGGGATTCACTTATAAGAAATGTTCCTCTGCTCGATTTCGAGAATCGCTACGTGACTAAGAGCGGAGAGGTCGTTTGGCTTTCATGGAACTCGATGCCCTATGATTCGGAACAGCTGGTGTATGCCATTGCAAAAAACATTACCCACAAAAAAAGAATTGAAGAAGGAAGAGAAGCACTACTGGCCGACCTGGCGGAGGCAAACAAGGATTTGAAGCAGCTAAACTACACCACCTCGCATGACTTAAGGTCTCCTGTCAACAACCTTCTTACTATAGTTGAATTGCTGGACAACTCAAATATTCAGAGCAAAGTCGCACTTGAGCTAATTCCTATCCTTAAGTCTGCTACAGAGAACCTCAATCAAACACTCAACGACTACCTGAACATTATAAGCCAAAAAGAGAGCCAGGTTGCTCCGATTGAAGAACTCGACCTGAAGCAAGTGTTGAGTACTGTAGTCAACTCTATCAATTCTTTGGCGAAAAACGCCAACGCTCAATTTGAAATTGACTTTTCGGAAGCAACCCACATCAGATTTAACAGGGCCTACCTGGAAAGTATCTTTCTCAATCTTATTACCAATTCGATCAAGTACCGGAGACTCAATGTGGCACCGGTGATCTCCATTTCAAGCATTAAGTTGGACGATGCTATCCAACTAGTATTCTCAGACAATGGACTTGGTTTTGACATGAGCAAAGTAAAAGGGAAGATATTCGGGCTTCACCAGCACTTTCATAACCACAGCGACAGCAAGGGCATCGGCCTCTACCTGGTGCATAACCATGTGACAAGCCTCGGCGGAAACATTGAAGTGGAGAGTGAAGTCAATAAGGGGACGAAATTTACCATTTCATTCAACAAGTGAAATGGTAAAAATCACCTCGTCTCCATCTTAGATCGTATCCACAGCCACTTTGTACGTCGGATCCTCCATCACATTCACATCGATCAGTTGGTCGGCGTTTTGCAGCAGTTGTTTGCAGTCGGGGCTCAGGTGCTTCAAGTGCAGCTTTTTGCCCACCTTCTGGTAGCGCTCCGTAATTTTGTTGAGGGCCTCTATGGCCGACATGTCCACCACCCGGCTCTCAGCAAAGTCGATAATGACCTCGTCGGGGTCGTTGGCCACATCAAATTTTTCATTGAAAGCAGCCACCGAACCAAAGAACAGGGGGCCGTATATTTCGTAGTGCTTGACGCCATTAGCGTCGATACTCTTTCTGGCTCTGATTCGCTTGGCGTTGTCCCAGGCAAAAACAAGGGCAGCAATGACTACGCCCACCAGCACAGCCAGGGCAAGGTTGTGCAGAAACACAGTGACGAGTGTCACCATCACCATCACAAAAATATCGGACTTGGGCATTTTGTTGAAAGTCCTGAGGCTTGCCCATTCAAACGTGCCAATGGCTACCATAATCATCAAGCCGGTAAGCGCAGCCATGGGCAGCTTTTCAACGAGGCCTGCGCCAAACATGATAAACACCAGCAACATCACAGCCGCCACAATGCCGGACAAGCGGGCCCTGGCACCGGAAGAAACGTTGATAAGGCTTTGGCCAATCATGGCACAGCCGCCCATTCCTGAAAACAATCCCGAGAGGATATTAGCTGTACCCTGAGCTACAGCTTCCTTGTTGCCTCTGCCCCTTGTTTCAGTTATTTCATCAACAATATTGAGCGTTAGCAGGCTTTCTATCAGCCCCACCCCTGCAACTACAGCAGCATAAGGGAAAATGATGGTCAACGTTTCGAGGGTAAAAGGCACTGAGGGCAAGTGAAACGGAGGAAAACCTCCTTGTATGGAAGCTATATCACCCACTGTTTTGGTGTCAATACCGAAGATGGCCACAATGCCAAAGACCACGAGAATAGCTGTCAGTGCTGCGGGAATAGCCTTCGTCAGTTTGGGCAAGCCCCAAATGATCAGCATGGTCAACAATACAAAACCTAGAAGAATATATAAAGAAGAGCCAGTCAGCCAATGGCCCGAGGCGTCTTTGAACTGATCAAGCTGCGACATGAAAATGATGATGGCCAGGCCGTTCACAAAACCAAAAATAACCGGGTGAGGCACCAGGCGCATGAACTTGCCCAGGCGCAGAAACCCAGCGGCCAGCTGAATAATGCCAGCCAGGATCACTGTGGCAAAAACATATTCTACTCCGTGAGACACCACCAGCGAAACAATCACTACGGCTACTGCTCCTGTGGCACCAGAAATCATGCCCGGCCTTCCACCGAAAATGGACGTAATCAGGCCCATGACAAATGCTGCGTAAAGTCCTGTGAGGGGAGATAATCCTGCAATCAAAGCAAATGCAACTGCCTCCGGCACAAGGGCCATGGCCACTGTGAGCCCAGATAAAACTTCGGTTTTATAGTTGACCTTTTGCGAGAGGTCGAATAGGTTAAAATACTTTTTCATTAAAGTTTGGTAAATGGCTTTCACTCGGGGAATAGTGGCCCCTGGAGGAAATCAATATATTGTATTCGGAATTTATGGCGGGGCACTAAGCAGGTAATTTGTTTGCCCTCTATTCATTTTCGGACTGCAAAGGTAGGGATAATCCGTTTCAAACGAATCATTACCCAAGAAAATAGCCTGTTTTTCATTGTTCGCTTGCCATTTGTCTACAACCTTCTCGGTGCAAAACAGGCACTTTGTGTATATTGAACTTTCGCCTAACTCATCGAGCTACTATGAATGCTACCCCTCTAAAGCTGGTCTTTTTTATTTGTGTTCTTGCTACGCTGCAGGCCTGCCAGCAACAAAGGCCCCAAACCTGGGTTTTTATCATGGCCGGGCAATCGAACATGGCCGGGCGGGGCGTTGTGCAACCGCAGGACACGGTAACCAACCCCAGGATCCTGACGATAGACTCGCTGGGTAACGTGATCAAAGCCAAAGAGCCGCTGCACTTTTACGAACCAAGCAGGGTGGGCCTCGACTGCGGCTTGTCTTTTGCCAAAACCCTTCTGCCTGAACTTCCTGAAAACGACACCATCATGATAATACCGACAGCCGTTGGTGGCAGTGCCATGTCGCAATGGTTGGGCGATTCGCTTTACCGAAATGTGAAGCTGCTTTCTAACTTCAAAGAAAAGGTAGCGATTGGGAAACAGCATGGCGAGATCAAAGCGATACTATGGCACCAGGGAGAAAGCGACGCCAACGAAAAATCCATAGCAGCCTATCCGGGCAAAATTCCCCAATTGTTAACCACTTTTAGGTCTATCGTGCAAAACGACTCGTTGCCGATTTTTATGGGAGAGCTTGGCAGCTATTCCAACAACAACGACTACTGGCAGATGGTGAACAGAGCGATTCACAAGTATGCCGCCACCGACCAAAATGTGTCCGTGATTAGCACTCAGGATTTGATTCACAAAGGCGACACCGTTCATTTCAATTCCGAGGGACAACGGGAAATTGGGAAGAGGTTTGCCAATGCCTATAGGAGAACGGTTAAGTAGAGACATATGAATTTTCCGGTCCCATTACCCCGTACCCTAAAGGGAGGAGACCGGAAAATTCTCCAACAACGGTAACAGTGAACCCTATTCTATTAAAAAATGAGCGACAGTACATGAACTACAGAACCTTAGGCAAAACCAACTTCAATATCTCAGAAATCTCACTGGGCACCTGGCAGGTGGGCGGCAAATGGGGCTCGCCATTTAACGATGCCGAAGCTGACAAAATCATCAATACGGCTATTGATCGGGGCGTCAACTTCATTGACACAGCCGATGTTTACGAAAACGGCCTGAGTGAAACTGCCGTGGGGCGGGTGGTGCGCTCCAGGTCAGAGAGGATTTACGTAGCCAGCAAATGCGGCAGACAAATCAGCCCGCACACTAGCGAAGGCTATCAGCCTAAAGTGCTCCAGAAGTTTGTGGAAGATAGCCTCAGGCGAACAGGCCTGGAAGCTCTGGATTTGATCCAGCTGCACTGCCCTCCTACTGAGGTCTACTATCGCCCCGAAATATTTGAGCTGTTTGAGCGACTGAAAGAGCAGGGGAAAATTCTCAATCTGGGCGTCAGCGTTGAAAAATTGGAAGAAGCGTTGAAAGCCATTGAGTACGACAGTGTGACTACAGTGCAGATCATCTTTAACCTGTTTCGTCAGCGGCCTTCAGAGCTGTTTTTCAAAGAAGCTAAAAGAAGGAATGTCGGCATCATTGTGAGGGTGCCACTGGCCAGCGGCTTGCTCACCGGCACTTATCATGCAAAAACAACTTTCGATTCGGGAGATCACCGAAACTTCAATAGGAATGGGGAAAAATTCGACAAAGGAGAGACTTTTTCGGGTATCGACTATGACCTGGGCTTGAAAGCCGTTGGTGAACTGAAGGCACTATTTCCCGGCATGACCAATCTGGCACCCATTGCTCTCCGGTGGATACTTGGCTTTGAGGAAGTAAGCTGCATTATTCCCGGCGCATCGAAGGTTGAGCAGGTGTTGTCCAATTTATCCACCTACGACACGCCGCCGCTTACAACAGCGCAGGTAATGGCGATGAACAAAATTTATGAAGCATACATCAAAAAAGAGGTGCACCAATTGTGGTGAGCATCCATTTCCGAAGCACTAAATCAACTTTATGAAGTCAATTAATGCCTGTTTTTTCGCAATGTTGCTAATTGCTGGTAGCTGCTCAAGCCCAAAACCCACTCAGCCACCAGGCCCCAACCCCGCCATCGACAGCCTATTCGAAGCCTACAATCAATTCAAGCTTCGGATCAACCCCATTGAAGCCACCAAAGCAGGTGAATCTGAGTACAACGACAAGGTTGCCAACTTCATTGCTGACGACTACCAGGCCGACCTTTTAGGGAACTACACTAAATTTTTAGAGGTCCTTGATGAATACGATTCCACCATGGTGAGCCCCTCGCAATGGATGAGCATGCAGGTAATGGCCTGGGACTGTGCCATCAAGCGGGAGGGCCTCACTAATAAGATTGTAACCATGGCTTCGCCTATCTACAACCTGCCGAACTTCGAGCTAATGCCCATCCTGCAGATTCAGTCGCTGCACCTCTACTTTTCGCAGTTGGCCGGGGGGCAAAGCGTTCAGCCGTTTAACACAGTGCAGGACTATGACAACTGGCTTAGGCGCATCGATCAGTACCTACCCTTTTTGGACACCTGCGTGGTAAAGATGAGAGAGGGAATCGCCACGGGCGTCGTGCCTCCCAAAACCCTTATTAAGAAAACGATTCCTCAGCTGGATGGCTTTATCAACGACCCGCTATCCGAGCACTTGTACTACGCCCCTATTCGCCAGATGCCTGAGAGCTTTTCGTCAGAAGAAAAGGAAAGGCTCGCCAGCGCCTACAACGACGCCATTCAAAACAAGCTCAAGCCGAAGTACAAAGAACTACAAGACTTTCTCGTGAACAGCTATTTGTCTGCTGGCATGGAGACCTCCGGTCTTGGGGCTTTACCCAATGGTCCCGAAACATACAATTACCTGTTGCGGCTGCACACCACCACCAACCTGACGGCTGACGAGATTCATGAGCTGGGCAAAAGTGAAGTAAAGAGAATTTTGGTTGAAATGGAAAAGGCGAAAGCTGCGACCGGCTTTGAAGGCGACATGAAGGCCTTTTTTGAGCATGTGCGAACCAGCAAAAGCCAAATGCCTTACACCGAACCAGAGCAGGTGATTGCCAGTTTCAACACAATAAGGGCACGTGTCGAGGCCAGCCTGGGGGAGGTATTTGATCTGAAGCCCAAGGCCACTTTCGAAGTGCGAAGAACAGAAGCGTTTCGGGAAGCCTCGGCCAGCGCAGAGTATGTGCCAGGAAGCAAAGGTGCTACAAGACCGGGCACCTTTTATGTGCCCATCCCTGATGTTACAACCTACAACAAGTTTTCAGATGAGGCCCTGTTTCTGCATGAAGCTGTGCCGGGACATCACTACCAGCTTTCGCTGCAGCAGGAAAACGCTGACCTGCCTGAGTTCCTGCACCCGGAGAGCCTGGGTGTTTTTGTGGAGGGATGGGCCTTGTATGCCGAGTCGCTGGGTAAAGAGCTTGGACTGTATGAAGACCCTTACCAGTATTTCGGCATGCTCAGCATGGAAATGCACCGGGCCATTCGCCTTGTAGTTGACACCGGCATCCATGCCAAAGGATGGACAAGAGAAGAAGCCATCCAGTATTCGCTGGACAACGAAGCGGATTCCGAAGCCTCCATTATTGCGTCCATCGAGCGCTACATGGCCACACCCGGGCAGGCCGTTTCGTACAAAATAGGCCAGCTGAAGATTCAGGAATTAAGAAAAAAGGCTGAGGCAACCCTTGGCAACAAGTTCAGCATCAGGGAGTTTCACAATCAGGTGTTAAACTCAGGGAGTTTACCCCTGGTTCTTCTGGAAAAGAAAATCAATGACTGGATGGAGAAAATCAGATAACTGATTGACAATAGAAACTATGATCACCGTATCTAATATCAGTCTATGCGTGCTACTATCAGTTTTCTCCTTATCCAGTGATGAAGGCAAACTTTTAATACCGCTCAAAGCGATCGACCGAAGTTCAACGAATTCCATAGTACTAACCGCCATTGGTGAATTCGGCCTAATGAGAAAAGAAAGACCCGGCATTCCGGCGCATTATCACACTGGCATTGATATCAAAAGACCTTCAGACAACTATATCAGCGAACCCATTTTCTCAATCATGGAAGGCGTGGTTATCAGCAAACGAACAGACGGGCCTTATGCCCAACTAATTATTGAACATCAGGATGAAAGGGGAAAATTTTGGACTCTCTACGAACACATCGCTGGTATTGAGGTAGAGCTTTATCAACCAGTAACCCCCGACAGACCAATAGCACGGTTCATGAACACAATGGAGCTGGATAAATATGGCTGGCAGTTTGACCACTTTCATTTTGAAGTATTGAAAGTGGCACCAATTCCTCTCCAAAAAGACAGAACGAAACCAGAAAGGCATTTTTCCTCATATACATTGGTTTGCTATACCAGAGAGGACTTGCGAAAGTACTTTCATCATCCTTTGGAGTTTTTGAGCGAGCGATTATGACTAAATGCTGTAGCAATGGCTTCTGGATTGCCGTTTTGTCAATTCTGCAAATGCCGGAAGAACTGATGGCCGAGAGTCCGTCAATTTTTTCTATTTTTATTGAACACCCAAAGTCAAGCATCTCTCAACTATGGCAAAGCCTACCCCTGTACTACTGTTCCTTTTTGTTTTTTGTTTTAACACTAATACTCCCACGGATGCACACCCCAGGCACTCCGACCCGGTGCTGGCTGAATTGAATGATTACCTTATGGCCATACAACTCTTGAGGATTGACGACCCAGCTGCGGCACGGTTGTTCAATATTTGGGATGAGCTTAGGGTAGCATCGTGGCAGATCCGTGAGTTGACCGATGAGCAAAACTTGCTAATGGTCGACAGCAAGGTAATGAAGCAAATAGGCACAACCAGAGCTAAGCAAAAGCAGCTTTTGGAAGAATGTCGAGCCTACTTTGCCGGAATGGCCCGCAAAGGTCCTTCGTTAAATGTAGTGATTGATCAGTCGGTCAAAAGCACGTCAGAAGCACCGGTAGTAAATGTGCAAGTCGGGCATTTCAAAGTAGTCATCATCGAAATTGAAAATCGACGGAGCATGGCCAGAGAACTAGTCATGAAAGCCGATTTGAGCGATGAGATTTTGTTTTGGAATAAGACCATCACCCTGGCTCCGGAGTCAATTGGCTACACCTTTGCCGTTTGCACGCCGCTCACTGAGAAGGCAATGACTCAAACCATACAAATGAGCGATAGTCTTGGAAACAAGGCGTCAGCCACCATACGGATGCAGGGTATCCCCATGCAGGATCCTCCATTTTCGCTGCTCCCTGCCAACAATGCGTACAAGGTAGTGCTTCCAGCGCCTGGGCGGTCACCCGCCAAAAGAGATGCCCCATTTAAAGAAGGAATCAAATTCACGATTACCGACAAGCTTAGCGGCCAACCGCTGGCCACTCGTATTGAGGTGAAAGACGCTGCAAACACAAGCTATTGGACGCCCATTAAAGGGCCTTCCTACGCTGTAGACCGAAACGAAAACGATGGCTGGAGGTCCATTTTTTGGGAATATCAGCCAGGCCCATACTTCTATATAGATGGCTATGCGGAGCTCGGCGTGCCACCAGCAGGGAAAACTGCCACTATCTATCATGGCTTTGAGTATAATCCGGTGACAGTGGCAGTACCTGAAAATGGCGTTGTGGAAGTAGCCATGGAACGATGGATCAACATGCCTGAGTTGGGCTGGTATTCGGGCCAAACGCATATACATACCACCGACGTGGGCATACCGGTTCAATTCAGCAAATACTGGCCTTTGATTTCCAAAAGTGAAGACCTCAACGTGTCGGCCATCCTCACCCTGAAAGGCGAGTGGGAAACGCACGCCATTTATGCCAACGAATTTCCCATAGGCGAAAGGAAGGCGTTTAGTACATCAGAGCATTTGATCATGTACGGAGAAGAGTTTCGAAACAACCCCTATGGTCATCTGGCCTTTCTGGGGCTGAATGAACTGATTCAACCTATTAGCTCTGGTGCTGTAGGTGAGCTGGGTGGCCCCGATTATCCACCCAATTCATATATTCTGGATGAAGCCATCGAGCAGGGCGCCACCACCATTGCCGCCCATTTTGGAAACTTCAAAGGTACTGACCAAATCAAAACGCCCTGGCCTTCCTCGGGATTTGAGATGCCGGTTGATATTGCATTGGGCAAGATCCAAATGGCAGAAATAGCCGGCAACGGAGGGCAGCAGGATATCTGGTACGACATCCTCAATTGTGGCTTCAGAATACCCGCCACCGCCGGGCCCGACTGGATCATCAAAGATACGCCAAGGGTGTATGTGAACCTGGAAGACGAGCCCTTTACACTAGACAACTGGCGAAAAGGCTTGCAGCAAGGAAAAAGCTTTATTACCAACGGCCCTATGCTCTTTTTCACCGTGAATGGCGAGCAGCCCGGAAGTGTGTTGAAAGCTGGCAAAACGCCAGCAACCTTTGAGGTGATGACAGAGGCGCTCACGCCCAAAGGAAATGTGCCCGTAGAGATTGTCTTCAACGGCAAAATGATTGCCAGCACTACTGATAAGGTTACAAAAATTACGCTGGAAGACTCCGGCTGGCTGGCCATCAGGTGTGGGGGAGCTCACTCAAATCCGGTGTATGTAGACTTTGAAGGCAGGCCTTCTGGCTACGCCGAACCGGCCCATAGATTCATTGCCATCATCGACCGGCTCGCCGAATGGGTAGAAACAAAAGGTCTGTTCTATGAAGCCGACCAAAAGAAGGTTGTGCTGGAAGAGCTCAACAAAGGAAAAGCAGTATATGCTAAAATAATTGAACAGGCAGAAAGACTGGGAAGGAAGATAGAGTAGGCACCAACCTAGGGAGCAAAAGCTTCCTCTCACCAAGATGGCCTGCAAACGCTTCGCTCAGCCCTTGAGAAATTGGGCGATGCCCTGCAAGGGATGTACACAAAGTTATTACGTGTATCCGGTAAATTAACCGGATTCCATTCAATTATTGCCAAAACGAGAAGTGTCAACGCCGGACTGTCGATTATTTAATAACATGATGGCCTTGATGATGGATAAACCAATTAAAAAACCAAAATTAGGGTGTTGAAACAAATTGTACTCTCATGAAAAGAAGACTCTTCCTCAAAAATACTGCACTAGCTGCCTCCTCTATCGCTTTCTTGTCCTCTTCCTCCTGGGCCAGGGTCAAGGTCGACCGGCTAAGAACTGCCCACATTGGCGTAGGAGGCATGGGTGGCGAAGACCTCAAGTCGATCTCATCGCACAAGCTGGTCGACGTAACTGCCCTTTGCGATGTAGACGCCAACAACCTGAAGGCCGCCAATAAACTTCATAAAGGCGCCAAAGTATTTTCGGACTACAGAAGACTCTTTGACGAAATTGGGAAAAGCATTGACGCTGTGATCGTGTCAACGCCTGACCACACCCATGCGCCCGCATCCATGCTGGCGATGCAAATGGGTAAGCCTGTTTATTGTCAGAAGCCCCTCACCCACCACGTGTCAGAAGCCAGGGCCATGCGAAAAATGGCCGAAGACAACAAGCTGATAACCCAAATGGGCATACAGATTCACTCGTGGAATCAGTACCGGGGCACTGTTGACCTGATCCAGTCAGGCATTATCGGGAAAGTGCAAACGGTGAGGGCGTGGTCTAACAAAAACTGGGGCTTCGACGGTCCTGCACCAACAGGCAGCGACACTGTGCCAACCACACTGGACTGGAACCTCTGGCTCGGAACGGCACCTGAAAGAGCCTACAAAGAAGGCTACTACCACCCTGGCAACTGGAGAAAAATACTGGACTACGGCTGCGGCACCCTGGGCGACATGGGCGTTCACATTTTCGACACCCCCTACACCGCACTGGCGCTGGACGTGCCTAAGACCATCACCACAAGTTGCCGAAAGCCAACAGGCTTTGGTCACCCCGAAAAGAACGTAGTGACGTACGAATTCCCTGCCACCGAATTCACCACCGACAACTTCAAGTGGGTGTGGTACGACGGTGTGGATGCGCCTGACAGCCATGAAGAGCTGGCCATGCCTGGCGGTGAGAAACTCCCACAGCAAGGTGCCATGTTTATTGGTGAAAAAGGCAGGCTACTTTTGCCTCATATCGATTATCCAAAATTGATTATTGAAGGCAAATACGAAAAGGTTGATTTTCCTGACCTGCCCAAAGCAGATCATTACCATCAATTTGTGGACGCCTGCCTCGGCAAGGACAAGACCAGTGCGCCGTTCTCTTACGCAGCCCGATTAACGGAGGCCATCCTTTTGGGCGTAGTGGCCAACCGCTTTCCCGATCAAACCCTGAATTGGAACAACAAAGACCAAAAATTTGCAGAAGCAGCTGCGAACAAGCTGCTGGAGGCACCTTACAGAAAGTTTTAATGTTGATGACATAAGTTCCCATGCACCGGAAGAGTGATTTTCCGGTGCTTTCATGGAGATGGCAATTAACTACCTCCCCTCTGTCTTCAGGAGTATGGCACCCCCATCTGTCAACCCATTGTGTCGAAGAACTGCACCCAACGTCCACTTGTAACAAATCGCCGGATGGCCTTCAGATGTCGGAGAGAAATGACCTAAATTTATTGCTTCTAATTGAATGGCACAGGTGCAGAAAATGGAGTTTAGCTAACTAAAGATGACATTGCCCAATGACATAGCGAAGCGAAACTGTGCTTACGTATTCCTGTTTAGCTTTCTGTTCAATTATTTTGGTATATGCACCATATTCGAGGTTCAGCAGTTCATAATACGACGGGAAGTAAAAGAGCAGATCGAGGCTGGAGTACCTGATGATAAGCTTCACAAGCTCTCTTTCGCAGTTGATCAAATACCTAACCTCGAGTGGGAAGAAGAAGGAAGAGAATTCCGCTTCAAAGGTCAAATGTACGACATCGTTCGCAGGGAAGTAGTAGCTGATTCGGTTTACTACTTCTGCATCAACGATGTGAAAGAAACCAACCTTGTGATGCTGGACGAGCTGGTGCGAAAACACATGGACGACGACAGTGGCCCCATTAGCAAAACCACAAGAAAGGTCACCAAAACGGTCAAGTCACTTAAATTTTCAGCCTCCGAAAAGTTGTTCACTTACGGGATACTTGTTCCAAAATCTACCATCGACTCATCATTTGCTCATTTCTATTCCTCACCATGCATCGAACTGGTAGGCCCACCCCCAAAATCTGTTTAGCCATTTCTTAGTGAACGAGGGTATTGCATCTTTTCTGTAGCAAAGATACAGGAGTGCTATGCCTGTGATTATTCAGAATAAACAAACAGATAAATAATGAGACACATATTTTTACTCACATTGAGTATGCTGGTGACGTATGCGTCATTGGCTCAGAATGGGCAGCTAAAAGGAAAGGTGGTTGATGCATCGACCAACGCTCCGCTGGCAGCTGCTACTATTGAAATTGACGGAAAAGGGAGAACAACCACTAATGACAACGGAGAGTTCTCGGTTGATTGCGCAGGTTCAGCCATCGTTCGGGTAAGCTACGTAGGCTATGAAACCTTTTCAAAAACAGCAGACTGCGCCACTGAGCTTGTCATTTCACTGATTTCTTCAACAAAAAGTCTCCAGGAAGTGGAAGTTACGGCTCTTTCAAACCCCAACCGATCACTACTTGAGCAGCCCATCTCTATTGTGAAGCTGGGCAGCCAGGAGCTTAAGCGGTCAACAGGTCTTTTTTTCGATGACGCTATCAATACCAGCGTTCCCGGTGTGTTTATGGAAAGAAGAACGATCTCGGGTGGTCAGCAGATCAATATCAGAGGCTACGGCAGCGGAATGGGCTTCCGTGGTATTAGCAGTAACTTCGACTCTCAGGGGGTGAAGATGTACCTGAACGGGATTCCGATTACCGACGCCGAGGGCATCACAGTGATGGATGATGTTGACTATGGCTCGGTGAGTAACCTGGAGGTGAGCAAGGGGCCTTCGGGCACTTTGTATGGGCTGGCAATATCCGGCGTTGTGAACCTGCAAACACAGAAAGCCGAAAAAGACCAAACCTCTATTGGAGAAGACTTCATGGTAGGAAGCTACGGTTTGCAACGCTCCACTACCCGATTGGCCATCGGAGGCGAAAAGTCATCGTTTCTGATTAACTACGGACACCAGAAATATGACGGATTTATGCCTCACACCAGGTCGCACAAGAACTTTGTGAACATGATGGGAGACTATATGCTGAACGATAAGCAGAGCATGACCTCATACCTGGGTTTTAGCGACAGCTATGATGAGAGAAATGGTGAGCTAACGCAAGAACAATATGAAACTTTCGACTATTCTGGCAACAGCCGCTACATCGCCAACAATGCGCATTCGGCGGTTAAAACCTTCAGAGCAGGCGTCGGGCACACCTATCATTTCAACGACCATGTTTCCAACACCACTTCCTTGTTCGGTTCAGCACAAGAAATGGACAACAGCTCTGCCGGAGGCTGGACAGACAAAACCCCGCTGAATTATGGCTTCCGATCTACTTTTGACAAGCAGTTCAAACTATCTGAAGCCGTAACCCTTTCTGGCATTACAGGCGTGGAGATGCAGCAGATGGAGGCCTTTACAGCTGGCTATGGTATGGGCGCTGACAGCACCAACCTGAGTGGCTACAATGTCATTACAGCTATCAGAAGCAATCAGGCGACGACAAGCTCCACCTCCTCCTATTTCACTCAGTGGACTTTGTCGCTACCTTCGGATATCGGCGTCACAGCAGGCATTGGCATCAGCAACATGAAGCTGCGCCTGGAAGATCGACTTTGGGGACTTACCAACGACCACCCTGGGAATGCCAGGCTGAAAACCTATGAAAACACCTATAACGGGCTGGCATCGCCTAACTTTGCCATCAATAAAAAGATCAGCAAAGTGGCCTCGGTGTATGCTTCTTACTCTGTGGGTTACAAGGCCCCGGTTAGCTCCAATATCCTGATTTCAACCACGGGCCAGCTCAACACAGGCCTGGGGCCGGAGAAAGGCATTCAGATCGAGATCGGCACCAAAGGAAGCATGATGGACAACCGATTGTTTTATACAATCGCAGGTTTCAATGCCAAATTCCAGGACAAGTTCACCAATGTAACCGTGCAGAACCCGTGGAACACTGCTACACTGTACTCTTACATTGTTAATGGCGGCAGCCTGAACAATACAGGGCTTGAAGTATTGGTGAACTACAACGTAGTGAGTTCCAATACCGGTTTCCTGAAGCTCTTGCGTCCTTTTGTTAACCTGACTTACTCTCACTTTACCTACGACAATTTCACCTACGAAACCGTGGGAAAAAGTGTAGCCAATCTGGACAGCACCATAGTCAACGACTATTCAGGCAATGCTGTTGCAGGCGTTTCTCCCGTGGTGTTCAATCTTGGCGTAGATGTAGATACGAAGCCCGGCTTGTACGGAAACTTAAATTTCAACTACCGTAGTTCTATGTTCTACACATCGGATGAAGTGAATGAAACAGAGGCCTACAGCCTGCTGAACATCAAAGCAGGCTTCAGGAAATCCTTCGGGCACTTCAATTTGGATGCTTATTTCGGTGCCAATAACATCACCGGAGAGCAGTACTACCAAATGGTGTTTGTAAACCAGATTCCTGACGCCTATATCCCAGCTCCCAACGAAATCAATTTCTTTGGAGGTGTGAACCTGAAATACACCTTCTAATCCATTTAGAGAGTAGCAGCCAGAGCGCCGCTACTCTCTTTTTTAAATCCGATTAACTATGAAAAAGCTATACTTAGTAGCCATTGTCGCTCTCCTGCTTGCAGGCTGTGGGCGCTTTGGCAATGAAGATAAAAAGACAAACAACGCCGAAAGGATCGTGTGCATTGCCAAGCAGTACACCGAGATCATTTTTGCACTTGGAGCAGAGAAGGACATCGCCGCAGTAGATGTCTCGAGCACCTACCCTCCTGAGGCCACAGAGCTACCAACCGTTGGTTACCACCGGGCGCTGAGCGCTGAAGGCGTACTTGCCGCAAAACCGACTTTGATCATTCATGATAACAATATCGGCCCTGAGCATGTCGTAAAACAGTTGGAGGATCTTAAAATCCCCATGAAAGTGTTTGACACCAAAGATGAAGACATTGAAAGCACCAAGGCGTTGATGAAGGAAATGGGACAGTACTTTCACAAAGAAGCCGCCGCCGATTCGCTTTGCAAAAAACTGGATGCCGATATGAAACTAGCGCTGGATAACACGGCCAATTATGCCGATTCACTGAATGTGCTGGTAATCCATTTTGGTCAGGCATCCAACGTATTTTTGGTGATGACGAAGAAAAGCACCGCTGCCAAAATGATTAATTGGGCAGGTGCCAAAATGGCCGTAGATGACGAAAGGGGCATGCGTCAGCTATCTGCTGAGGTCGTGGCTGCGTCCAACCCCGATGTCATCCTCCTCACCGACTTTGGCTATGATAGACTGGGAACTTCAGAAAAGATCATGGAGCTGCCTGGCATTGCGGGCACCAAAGCCGCACAGAACAACAGAATTTATCGGGTGGAAGAACATGACATGGTGTATATCGGCCCCAGAACCGGGGAAAATGTACTGATGCTTCAAAAGCTAATTCATCAGGATGAAGCTCAACTTTAAAAAGCGGGGCGTCCTCCTCGTTCTGCTGATACTGCTGGCCATCACAGCCTTTCTTTCTGCCAGGTTTGGGGCCATCAATATCAGCTCTGATGAAATCAGCTCCTCGCTGGGCAAATATCTGAGCGGAGCCGATACCGACGCAAGTAGTATGCCTCTGAATGAGCGAATTTTCATGGACATCCGTCTGCCCCGGGCTTTGCTTTGCCTGCTTGTGGGTGCTAGCCTGGCAGTAGGCGGCACCCTTATGCAAGCTTTGTTTCGTAACCCCATTGTAGAGCCAGGGCTTATCGGAACCTCTAGTGGAGCTGCCTTTGGAGCTGCCCTGTATTTTGTACTCGGCGCTACCTTCCAACTCGATACCGGTGAATGGACATTGCCATTGGCAGCTTCAGCTGGAGCAGTTGTCTCTACCTACCTGGTTTTTCTACTCTCCGAATCCAAAGAAACTGGAAAAAGCTCCGTCGTCGTGCTACTGCTGATTGGCATAGCCATCAATGCCCTGTTCATGAGCGGGGTTGGCTTCCTCTCCTACATCGCCCGTGACCCGCAGGCCCGGTCGATTACCTTCTGGGGCATGGGCACGCTGTCCGGTGCCAACTGGCATTCCGTGACTATCGTAGGCATCTCTACCTTTGCTTGCATCGGACTGTCGATGCGCTACTCCAAACACCTCAATGCCCTTATGATTGGAGAAACAGAAGCCATGTACCTCGGCATCAATATCAGAAGATTGAAGCTGATCATTCTTACTATTAATGTGGTGATGATTGCAGTAGCGACCGCTTTTGTCGGGGTTATCAGCTTTGTTGGGCTTATCGTGCCTCATCTGTTGCGCATGATCAGCGGCTCCGACAACAGGGTGCTGATCAGAGACAGCGCCCTTTTGGGTGCCATCATCCTTAGTCTAGCCGACCTCACCGCCCGAATGGTGCTGCGTCCTGCTGAGCTGCCCATTGGCATTGTTACCTCAGTCGTTGGCGTTCCCATTTTCATCATTCTCCTGCGAAGGAAAAACTACTTCTTTTGACATGCTGGCAGCTAAAAATATCACTTATAAAATTGGCCAAAAAACACTCCTCGACGATGTGTCGGTAGTCTTTGAACCGGCCAAGCTCAACCTCATCATTGGCCCCAATGGAGCCGGCAAGTCGACCCTCATTAAGGTATTGTGTAATCAGCATGTAGCTGATCAGGGCACGGTCACCTATGATGGGAAAGACATCAACAAGTTTTCGGTGGCTGCGCTGGCACAACGGCGAGCCGTGTTATCACAAAATATCGAACTCGCCTTTCCGCTGACTGTAGAAGAGGTGGTCATGATGGGGCGCTATCCGCACTTTAGCGGCCAGCCGGAGCAGAAGGATTTCACCGCCTGCAAAGAAGCGATGGACTTCTTCGACGTGGCATCCATGTCGGATAGGAATTATATGACCCTAAGCGGCGGCGAAAAGCAACGGGTACATTTTGCCAGGGTAGTGGCGCAGATTTGGTATCCACAAAAGGAAGGCAGCCGCTACCTCATTCTCGACGAGCCATTAACGTTTCTCGATGTATACTACCAGTTCGACTTCATGTACAAAGTGATGGAGCTAATCAAGCAGCAGGACATTGTGGTGGTGGGCGTGGTGCATGACCTCAATCTGGCCGCCCGATTTGCCGATAAGGTGGTGCTGGTGTGCAACGGCAAAATTTTAGCGGATGGATCGAAAAAAGAAGTGCTGACCAAAGAAAATATTAAAGCAGCTTATCATATGGAGGCAGACATCAGTACTCATAACGGGAAGATGCAGTTGTTTTTTTGAGCACTTACTCGAACCAAACTTTTGAAGAAAGAATGCTAAATTGTCTATGTGCTTAGGATATCAAACGAAAACTATCTGATTTTTGGCGGTCTGTTCCATTTGCTGATCGCTACCACTTATACTTTGATTTGTCTTGCAAATTATCAATTTGAGTGGCTGGACTTTGATTATGTGGAATCAGTTAGAAAGGTAGACCTGGTGGCGCTTGGTACTTCTGAACAGTATACTCCTGACTTAACCTGGGGAATTGCCGGATATAATGCGATCATATTTTTGGTGTATCTGGTAATTTGGCGAGAAAATGAGCAGGAGCGTAAACCAGATTTTGAACTGGAAATAGTCTACGTTAATTTTGTTCCTTTAGGGACAGCATTGGGTTTGTTATTCCTAATTGACTACAGAAATGACCTGGCATTGGGGCTTACCGGAACACTTGCAATATGTTCAATCCTTCTAATTAATTTCAAAAAAATCAAACTCGACTTTTAAACCTTTCAAACAATATCCTTCATCTCCACAACCTTCAAATCCTTCCTACCCAGCTGCTTCAGCGGTGAACTTTTGCTTTGATCATAGGCATACCCCTTTTTTGCCAGCGGCCAAAGCATCGGTGCCAAAAACAGCAGGCTGGCCTTATACCCCTGCATAATGGCACCTTCATTGCCAGTGGCTTTGGAAAGACTGGCTTCGTTTTCCATCTCATAAGGGCCATTGAAACCTCTGTCGTTCAGCACATCCACAAACTTCCGCCAGTCCATGCTGTCGGAGCCACCAAAGCCCGGCATCATGGCTTCGTAATTATGCCTGTCCCAGCTGTGGCCGGGAATGGGTATTCCTGCTTTGGCAGCCAAATCCTTGTTAACAGCCTGCATCGGATACATCGCCCCCCAATGCGTACGGGTCGTATTATCAAGGTTTCTGGTAGCCTTCACATGGATCCGGTGCAGCCTCTTGATGTCCATGGCTTTAATCACTTCGGAAGGGTCAATGTTCTGCCATACATCGTGCGACGGGTCATAAATCTCTCCGTGAGCCGTGCTGGGAATCAACTCGTACATGAGCTTGCGGGCCGCCAACACACCGGGGAGGTTGTTGAAAGTGCCGGTGAAGCCTTCCGACCTCCAGCCTTCCATGGGGCAGTTTTCGTAGAGAATGGTTACTCCGAAGTCTTCAGCATATTTCACAATCGGTGAGAAAATGCGGGCGTATTCATCGAGATTCTTCTGGAAGCCACCTTCTGTATTGCCCATCTCGTGGTTGTAGCCAACGAAGGTGCCCACCTTCACATCGTTTTCATCGCCGCCCAGCAAGTGGGCAATGCGGATCAGTTTGAGCAGGTGGTTCTGGTTTTTTATTCGTTCCGCTTCATCTCCGCCTATCAGGTTTTCGAAGGCTCCAATAGAAAGCTTAAGTCCGCTGGTGTTAAAACGATCTATGATTCTTGCAGCCTCCTCCGGTCCGAAATCTTCGTAGTCCAAGTGAGTAGCCACATGATCCTGGCGAGTGCCGTCTCTTCTGAATACACAGAGGTCGAGCCCCTGCACGCCTACTTCTTTGGCCTTGTCAATGATTTGCTCCAGCTTCAGGTAATCGAAGGCGGAAGTCATAAACCAGAGTTGATTGTTCATTGGGTGGAGTTATTGGTTAACAGATTTGTCAGCATACTGAATGTCAGTCTGAGCCTGTCGAAGGCGGTTCCCCTAAACACTTCGACAGGCTCAGTGTGACATTTAGTTTTCAAAAAAAACGAACTATGGCTAAAGTAACCAACAAGCCAATAAATCAAAAGACATCCTCCCGCAGCGGTTGATCATTCATGCCTCAGCACATCTGCCGGATTCGTTGCAGCGCTGCTGATCGACTGGTACAAAATGGTGGTGAGCGTAATGCCAAGGGTAAGCAATGCCACCGCCGCTAACATGATCGGCTGGACTGTGATGCGATAGGCATATTCTTCCAACCACAAATTCATTAGCCAATAACCCACTGGCAAGCCAATGATATTCGCCACTATGACCCAGCCAAGAAATCTTTTCGAAAATGCAAAAACGATTTGCTGCATGGTAGCTCCCAGTACTTTTCTCAAACCGATTTCTCTTCTCATTTGGGCGGCCACAAAAGATGCCAGTCCAAACAACCCAATACAGGAAATCAGTATCGCTATGACCGAGAACGATGTAAATAGCTGACTCACCTGTGTCTCTTTTTCGTAGACCTCATTAAACTCCTGATCCATAAACGAGTAGTCGAAAGGCTGGTCAGGTACTGCCTCTTCCCAAATGGTTCGCACACTTGCCAGCGACTGCTGCAAATTGGCGCCTGATATTCTCACCATCACGTTGTTACTTCTTCTCGGGCTCAATGAAATAACCTGCGGGCTAATTTTAGCATTCATTTTTTCAAAATGATAGTTCTTTGCCACACCAATGATTTTCCCTTCGTTTTTCCACAACCTGAACCTTTCCCCCACAAGTTCGTCTGGTGATCTGCCAATTAGCTCAGCCATGGCTTCGTTGATCACCACATTCATTGTGTCAGTGGAAAACTCTCTTGAATGTGTACGCCCGGCCGCCAGGTCAATGCCCAGCGTTTGAAGGTAGTCGTAGCCAGTATTAATGAAATAGATGTTGACATCTGATTCAGGATCCTTCCCTTCCCAGTCCATATTGGAGGTAGAATATCCCCCATTGATAGGCACCTGATCGGCGACAGTGAGGCTCAAAATTTCGGGAAAACGGTTAGCATTTGCCTGCAACGCCTTATAGCCTGGCTGAGGGTCGCCTTTCATTTCGAGGTAAATGACATTCTCCAGTTTGTAGCCAAGGTCTTTGCTCTTCATAAAAGAGAGTTGTCTATTCACCACCACCGTGGAAAGAATAAGCACTGTTGACAGGGTAAACTGAAGGATGACCAACGCCTTACGAAAAAGACCTCCCTGTAACTTCACAGTGCCTTTCAACACTTCCACAGGTTTGAACGATGAGAGATAAAATGCGGGATAAATACCAGCGAAAATGCCAGTAAAGCCGACAATGGTGGCCAGACCGGCAACAAATGTAGCGTCCACGTCCGTCCAAAGTAGCTGCTTGCCCGACGCCTGATTGAACCAGGGCAACAGCACAGCGGCCAGGCCAACGGCCACAATGGAAGAAACCAATGCCAGAACCAGTGCCTCCATCAGGTATTGCCCGATCAGCTGGTTTCTCATAGCGCCAATAGACTTCCTCACCCCTATTTCCTTCGCTCTTTTCATTGCTCTGGCTGTAGCCAGGTTGGTGAAGTTGATACAGGCAATGAGCAGGATGAATATAGCCGCCACCACAAATATTCTTAAATAGATTTTGGGGTCGTTCCTACCATTGAGCGCTGTGAGATGCAGCTCCGCAAAAGGCAGAAGAAATAACTCCACGTTAGACCCCTCGTTGTGTGTTTCTACCTCATACCTTAATGCATCGGCGAGCGCCTCCGCATTGGCTCCATTGGCTAGCTTCACATAAGTTCTCAGGGCATTGGAGCCCCAATCGGTTTCAATCCAGCTGCCCCACCTGTCGGTTAGAAAATGAAAAGGCACGACAGCATGAAACTGTAACCCTGACTGGCGGGGAGGGTTTTCTACCACGCCGCTCACAACCACATTCCACTTGTCATCGAGGCGAATCGCCTGGCCAACCACCTCTTGCCGCTCCCAGTCGCTACCAAAATATTTGACGGCCAGGTCTCTGGTAATAACGATAGAAGACGGATCGTTGAGAAGTGTTTCCCTTTTTCCTTTCAAAACCGGAAAGGAGAAAACATCAAAGAAGCTCTGATCAGTCATGTATACCTGGTCTTCATTCACCAGCACATCTCCGACCTTGACGGTGAAGTTGGCCCAGGTAAAACGTACTGCCCCTTCTATTTCAGAATACCTTTCCTGCAACGCTGGCGCAAGCGGCCCGGGAGTGACATAGGAGTAAAAGCTCTGGCCGTTGGAGTATTCCTGATGCTCATACACGTAGTAGATGTTTTCGATCTCTTCATGGAACTTATCAAACGAGAGTTCGTACTTCACCCACAAAAAAATGAAAAGCACAGTTGTCAGTCCGACAGAAAGACCGAGAATGTTGACAATGGAAAAGAGCCGGTCTCTGCGAAGAACCCGCAATGCGATAGTGAAGTAGTTTTTGACCATGACAGGATTGAGTTTCGGTGGTTACTCAATTTTCTACCTGTGGTTACAGCTCAGTCGATTTCCTTTTTTTGATAAACGATATCCTCTTCTTCTTTCGTCATCTTCAACTGTTTGCTAATTCTGCGCATTTCTGGCCTCACCTGCGCAAAAATGATCAGCATACCCAGGTAAAGCAGCACAAAAAATGTCATACGGGTAAGGTAGAGGCCAGCCACTGCCATGATGGAGGCTGCTTCCATGCAGCTATACTGAACAATCGAAGCATGGAGAAACAGGTCAAGCCTGTCACGAAGTGAGGTCAGTGACTTCAGAGGCTGAATTTCCTGTTTGTAAAGCCGCATGCCCAGCACCACATTGCCAAAAGCAAGCACGGCCAGTATGGCTGTAATCGTCGAATTAAGTTCACTCCCAAAAGGAGGCGTCACTGCTCCATCTTGCATTTGAAGATAAACGATGATAAAAGGTACCATGGGAGCCGCCGCAAGCACGTAGAAAATCAGAGAAAGCCTGAAGTAATATTGTTCGGCGGTTTTGTAGGCAAATGGCTTGATCCGAGGCAGGTTCATAGTTGCTATTTGACTGCAAAGGTAAAACAGCTATCCGAAATGCCTATTCCGGCGGAAACTTTACCCAGCAAGTAAAGAACGGCCAAAGTGATCTCAGCAACTCCTATTTCTTACTTGCTAATTCTTATATTGAAGGTTCTAACGACCGACCCATGAAGCGTAACTTCCCGCATCCTATCATGATCATGCTTTTGTTTATCGCTGCAGCTGCTGTCATGACCTGGCTGGTTCCCGCTGGGCAGTATGACCGAGTGCCAGACGAAGCAACTGGAAGGGACGTGGTGGTACAGGGAAGTTATCATACCATCGAAAATCAACCTGTCGCCTTCTTTGACATGCTGGTGGCCATCCCCAAAGGCATTGTGAGCAGCGCCGACGTCATTGCTTTCATTCTTATTTTGGGTGGCTGCTTTTATGTGATTGAAAAAACAGGAGCCTTCAATGAAGCCCTGGGCTGGCTGGTGACCAAATTTAAGAATGCCGAAATGGCCCTGATGGTATTCGTTGGCGTCGTTTTTTGTGTTGGAGGCGTGCTGAATGGCCTTGCAGAAGAAGTGATCGCCATGATGCCCATCGTATTATTGCTCACCGCCAAAACCGACTACACCAAAGAGGCCGCTGTGGCGATAAGCTTCGGGAGCGCCAATATTGGGGGATCGTTTGGTCCGTCCAATCCTTTCGTTGTGTTAATTGCCCAAAAGGTAGCTGGCGTGGAGCCATTCTCCGATAGCCTGTTCCGAATCGTTTTTACGGTCATTGCACTAGCTGTCTGGATTTTCTTTGTGCTGATGTACGGAAAATCAAAAGCAGGCAGCACAATGAACCCAGCATCCCCGTCTCCCGGGTTGTCGCTCAGGTCTGTGGCTATCTTGTCCCTTCTGCTGGTAACGTTTGGGGTCATGATCTATGGAGCCGTGACGCTGGAATGGGATTTTCTGCAAATGGCTGCCCCATTTTTTGCCCTGGGAATTACTGCTGGTGTCATTGGGAAATTGGGGTTCAACGGCACCGGAGAGGCGTATACTGACGGCTTCCGAGACATGGTATTCGCCTGTGTGGTAGTAGGATTTGCCAGGGCTATTTTTCTGATAATGCAGGAGGGTCTGATCGTTGATACCATCGTACATGCCCTGTTCTCGCCGCTGGATGGCCTCCCACAAATGATCACAGCTGTGGGCATGATGATCTCTCACGTCATCATACACATTCCTGTTCCCAGTACTTCCGGGCAGGCCATGCTTACCATGCCACTACTGGCACCCATTGCTGACCTCACAGGCATGTCACGCCAAATTGTGGTGTTGGCCTACCAGTATGGTGCCAGCCTCACTGACCTTATCACCCCCACCAACGGCACACTCATGGCAGTGATTGCTGCGGCCGGTGTTGCTTACGACGACTGGTTCAGGTTTATCTGGAAGGCCCTGCTGACAATTTTTGCTGTGGCTGCTGTTGCCCTAATAACGGCCCTGCTGTTCAATATTTAGCCTGTCGGGGCTTATTTACCAGCCCTTCGCTTCGTTCACTTCTCAATAATTATTTCACCTGACTGCAACCATTCTAAAACTTTGTCGTATATTGATATCAAATTAATATCATATTAAATCATTCTGATATGGACACTGAAAAGATTAACAAACCTACATCCGGCTATCCTATGATTGCATTATTCCTGATTTTTCTCGTCGGTGGCATCCTTGGGCTGGCCGTTGCCCGCATGCCTTTGTCAGCCATTTTTGTCGTGCTGGCTATTGTGATGACTCCCGGTTTCTTTTTTGTGAACCCCAATGAGTCGAGAGTGCTTACCCTGTTTGGTGAATACAAGGGTACGGTGAAGAACAATGGTTTCTTCTTTGTTAACCCATTGTATCAAAAGCAAAAAATTTCTCTGCGTGCCCGCAACTTCGACAGCGAAAGACTGAAAGTGAACGATAAGCTGGGCAACCCTGTGATGATCAGCGTGATCCTTGTTTGGAAAGTGAAAGAGACTTTCAAAGCCGCCTTTGAAGTAGATGACTATGTGAGTTTTGTGCGTGTGCAAACTGATGCGGCTGTGAGAAAGCTGGCCGGTCGCTATCCTTACGACAATTTCGACGACCATGAAGAGGAAGTTTCGCTAAGGTCAGGCCTCGAAGAAGTGAATCACAACCTTGAAAAAGAGTTGGAGGAGAGGCTCGACATTGCTGGCATTGAAGTACTCGAAGCGAGAATTGGTTACCTGGCCTATGCAGAAGAGATTGCCCAGGCGATGCTAAAGCGCCAACAAGCGACAGCTATTGTTGCAGCCAGATTCAAAATTGTGGAAGGAGCTGTGGGCATGGTAGAAGCGGCACTTGCGGAACTGTCGAAAAAACAGATCATTGACCTGGACGAAGACAAAAAGGCTGCGATGGTCAGCAACCTGATGGTGGTGCTGTGCTCCGACAAAGACACCAGCCCGGTGATTAATACAGGCACGTTAAATCATTAAACATAAACTCATGGACAAGTATAAATTTCTAAAAAAAGGTGCTTTCGAAAACCTGGAGAAGTTTGAAAAAAAGTTGAATGAAATGGTGGCTACCGGTTGGAGAGTGGTCAATTTTACCAATGACCACGGAGGGTATGTGGTTTTGCTTGAAAGGATACGGTAATGACGGAGTTTAGAGAAACGCAAAGAATAGACCGGGGCCTGCTTATATTTTTGGCCCTCACGTCTATTGGCGCAATTGTTGGCCCGCTTGTTTTGACTTATCAGGAAGCTCTGAAAGCAACCGGAGGTGATGGAAATGACATTACGGTGAAATATCTGCTCATCGCATCGGGGGCTTTTGTTTTCACTGTGTTGGTGTTCAGTTTAGTAGCCAGCCAGCGACTCGAAATCGACATCAACAAGTACAGGTTTCGCTTCAGAATGCCTCCGTTCGTCAAGTGGAAAGAAATTGCTCCCGAAGAAATAGACAGCTTTCGGGTGGAAAAAGCTAAATGGTTTCAAAAAATGAGAAAAAGCCGCATGCACTACAATCCCTTTACGAAAAAGGCATCGTACATGATGGCAAGGAAATATTTTGTAGAATTGAAGCTTACCAATGGAAAAACCATTTTGCTGTCAACTAACATGCCTGACGAGATGCTCAATGCTTTGGAAGGATTTAAGCTGAACGGGAAATAATTTGTGATGGGGAAGAAAAAAGCATTTGTGATTCGAATTGACGAAGAGATGCTCAAGTCTATTGAGAAGTGGGCTGCTGACGAATTTCGCAGCACCAACGGGCAGATAGAATGGATCATCAACAAAGCCCTGAAAGATTCGGGAAGGGGGAAGAAGGATTAACCTTTCTTAATATTGCTGTCGTCCTTTGCTTTCCTCCAAAATCCTGCCCTACTTGACAGCTTTCTTTCAATAATCCGGGATTGATTATTTTTGGCATATGAAAGCATTCTTTGTCCTCCTGCCTTTCGTTTTCATTAGTTTCCTGTTACCGGGCCAAACTACCCCCTTGCCCAATGCCCACGCCCACAACGACTACGAGCATGACAGGCCGCTCTTCGATGCACTTTCGAACGGTTTCACCAGTGTAGAGGCCGACATTTTCCTTATCAAAGACGAGCTTTATGTGACGCACAACAAGCCTGTTTCATTGAAGAACACCAAGACTTTGACAGAACTCTACCTCCAGCCACTTGATGAGGTTGTTAAGGCCAATAATGGGCAGGTGTATCCGGGCTATGGTGGATCATTTTACCTCATGATCGACTTTAAAAACGACGCCGAAGGCACCTACGCCAAGCTCATTGAACAGTTGCAGCCTTACAAGCATCTGCTCAAAACAAAAACGCAGGATGGCCCATTAACGATCTTCATTTCCGGAGAAAGGCCTATTAGCGCAATATTGAACGACCCAGAGAACCTGGTCAGCCTCGATGGCCGGCCCAACGATCTTGGCCAGGGCATAACTGCTGATAAAATGCCCGTAGTAAGCACCTCCTTCAAGTCGCTTGGCTTCTGGAACGGCAACGGTGAAATTCCGTTCGACATCCGGCTTAAAATCAGGCAGCTGAGCGATGCAGCCCACAAGGAAGAGAAAAAACTAAGGCTTTGGGCTACACCTGATGATCCGGTCTCGTGGCAGGTGTTGCTCAACAACGGTGTTGATTTGCTTAACGCTGACAATTTAACGGAACTAAAAACCTTTCTACTGTCGAAATAATGACGTCAAAATTGCCAGGGCTAACTTTTGTCGGCCTCACTTTTCTTAGCCTCACTTTCTCCCCGTTTGTGGCCAGCAGCCAATCCAAGCCAACGGCTATTGGTCACGGCTACGATTTCGAAGGAAACGGAAAAGACATTACGGCCGCCACGTTGCCTTTACTTTACACCAAGAAAGAAAGTTCGGAAGGGCTTCGACAGGCGCTTGAGCACAGCGACTCGGCCCTGATTGTGTCTTTAAAAAACCAATACCGATACCTCTTTTTGAAGGATCCGGATCAAAATCACAACCTCGAAAACCTGAAACCAACCAACGAAAAGCTTCGAAATACGTTGCGGGCACTGATCCAATCCATTGAAAACCCAACAACTGCATCCTCATTCAGTCTGTACCAGATCAAAGGTGAGGACGGCAAAGGCAACGTGCACTTTACGGCCTACTTTACCCCCGTGTTGGATGCCAGCCCAATAGCTACTGAGAAATACAAATACCCGATATACAAAAAACCTTCGGAATCCGGCCAAAAACCCCTTACCCGAAAACAGATAGACGGCCAGGGTGCTTTGAAAAACAAAGGCCTTGAAGTAGCCTGGACGTCCAGTCTTCTCGAAAATTACTTCCTGCAAGTGCAGGGCTCTGGTTATGCTGCCTTTCCCGACGGTTCGCTACAGTTTTTGGCTTTTAATGGACAAAACGGGCTGCCCTATTCCAGCCTGGGCAAATACATGATTGCACAGGGACACATTTCAGAGAGCGACATTTCGTTGCAGAGCATCAGGAATTGGTTTGAACAAAACCCCGACAGTCTTGAGACTATTCTTTACAAGAACCAGTCTTACACCTTCCTGGCGCCTGTCAAGGAGGAGCCAAAAGGGGCCTATGGCTTCCCGCTTACCCCAGAGCATTCCATTGCAGTGGACACACAGTTTATTCCGCTGGGCGCTGTTTTGCTGGCCCGCTTGCCTGTGCTGGACGAAAGCGGCAAGCTGCTAAGGCATGACTTTACGATTGTGACAGCCCAGGACAAGGGCGGCGCCATTAAAGGCCCCGGCCATGTAGATGTGTATATGGGTGTGGGCGATGAAGCGCTCAAAAAAGCCAGTGCCATGCATCATTATGGCAATTTGTGGCTGATTTTAGCAGAATGAGACTACAAAAGTTTCGCCAGAGGCACTACCATCGTTTCTTATGCGCCTCACGAAAGCGTATTGATTTTTCCTCTTAATACCAAGCTCTTGTAGGATCAAGCGAAAAAGTCTGTGGAATTACCCTTCAACCCCAATATCCCGAGCGGTCATAAAAAAGCAAAAGGTCCAAGCCTAACCGACTGGAGAAGCCCGGCCGGGCGAGACGCATTGAACCAGTTTTGCTTTTTTATTTAACCACAAACGAAACATTCAATCCCCAGAAATACAGATTGATCCCTTTTGTAGTCTTTTAGAAGTCAAACAAAATCACGCATCAGCCTGATCAGTTGGGCACGGCTCTTCACATCGGTCTTTTGGTAAATCCTTGAGGTGTGGTCTTTAATGGTCTGCAACGTTACAAACAGCGTATCGGCTATCTCCTGATTGGTCTTGCCACTGTATATCTCCCTGACAATTTCGGACTCACGGGCAGTGAGAGCGAACCTGGCAATAAACGCCTCCGCTGACGGAGCCTCAATTCCTTTGGCAGCTTCATACTTAATGGTATACACGAAGTAAACGGCAATGAAAGTGTTGAGCAGGAAGAATACGAAGTGGCTGAGGGCCTGAAGCATGACATTAAGGGTGGATGTCATGTACTCAAAACCATAAAAAATGGCGAGGGCAAAAAGTGCCGCAGTAAGCACCAGGCGATCTCTGGTCAACAAGAGGGTCGTTTCTTGAGTGAGAAGCAGCGTTCCACAGAAAGCCGATGCAACAAAGCCAAACACCGCATAGACGTTGGGTAATGACGTCAGCACTGTCCATTCCAGCGCATAGTATTGAGTGATTGCAACAATGCTAACGATAACTACCAGGGAAGGAATTATGACCCAATGTGTGCTTTTTAGCGTGACTTGTTTGCTCCAGTACATTTGCTGCGCAGCACTGAAAGCGATAAACGGAATGCCAAGCACAGTCAGCACCTTTGAAAAGGGTTTTACCTGCTCCGCAAAAGGCATAAAGGCAATAAACGACTCACTCCAAAGGCTGTAGAAGCCAAAGGTGTACAACAAAATCAAAAAATACTGCAGGTGTTGGAAAGCTGGTAGCGCCTTCAGTTTGGTGAACCTGAAAATCACCATAATGCCTCCAGCCGTTAGCGCCAGGCAAAAAATAAAGCTTATCCAGAAAACCAGTCCTTCTACAGTCATCAAATAGTTCGTCGGTTACTTTGGCTAAAGTATACACCCCTACCAAAGTAGCTTCAATACTAAAGTAGTGAAAGTAAAAACACTACTTTGGTAGTTAAAGGATGGCGGGCACTCCTCCTAAATTTGAGTCATCAACAAAATTATATCTCAATGTCAAACTCAAATGATTTTACAACAACAACTCCTGGCGTAGGAAAGGCTTTGTCCTCGGGCTGGGAAACTATGAAGGCCAACTTCCTTTATTTCTTTCTTATCATCATTCTACTCAGCTTGCTGGATGGATTGATGGAACTGTTTGGCCGTGGATTGACCGGCGAAGGCAATTTCGTCAAATCGGTTTTCAGTCTCGACTTCGAACGTGGCCTTACCCCAGGCATCCTATTCGCAGAATTTCTTGCTGCCGCTCATTTCCTCCTGGTCATGCCGGTATTTGACTATGGTGCTGATTTGATTTTTGTGCAGGGAGTAAGGAGACAAAAACTTGACTTTAAAGACTTCATCAATGGCGTTAATAACTACCTGACCATCGTGCTCAACCACTTGCTCATAGTGGGCCTGGTAGGCATGGCCATGGTGGCTTTCATCATACCCGGCATCATCGTTGGCTGCAGGCTGGCCTTCTCCTCCTACCTGGTGATGGACAAAGGTCTTGACCCCATCAGTGCGGTGGAAACCAGCTGGAAGCTTACCCGGGGCCACGGCTGGAAGATCTTTGGACTGGGCTTTCTGTCCATCTTCATTTTCATCCTTGGGTTTATCTGCTTCTTTGTTGGCGTGTTCCCCGCCGTGATGTGGATCAAAGCATCGTTTGCTTCATTGTACCAGTCGGTGCTGGACGAAAAGGGTGAAGATTTCTTTCCCTCAAACGAAGAGGCAGTTTGATCACGGATCAAGCGGAAAATCTGTGGAGTAAGACTCTGAAATAACGTTGTACCAATTGGCGAACGATAGACAATAAAGAAGCAAAACTGGTTCAATGCGTCCCGCTTGGACCTTTTGCTTCTTTATGTAATGAGAAGATACTCTTGCCAAAAAAAAAACAATCGCCCAAAATATTGCTTGATCCTTGATCACTCGCTTAAAATGAGAGACAAAGCTTAACAAAAAAGCCCTTGCTGCGTGGTAAGGGCTTTTTGTTGCTAGTGGCACCAGCCAAAGGCATCCCACAAGGTTCGGTGCGGGAATAGAATTTATCTACTCAAGTCACGTATTTTTTTAACTTAGAGACTTCGTAAATATTTAATTTCCTAACGAATGGAAGAGTTCGTATTAAAAGCTAAACACTATCAGATTTTTCTGTCACTTTCGATTCCTTCTTTGATAGCTGGCTTTGTGCCTAATTTTGACCCCAATATTCAACTTGTCAAAATCATTTTTGTTGGTCTGGCATTTACTGTGTGGATTTTTACACTAGGGAGAGCTTTAAATAATTGTATCCCAAGACGGTATCAATTAAGTGAGACTTTCCTCATTATTAACCTCTTTGCCTTTGCCATAATATTTGCCCTAATAGCCATTCTTTTAGACTATCAGCTTCGCTTCTTTGGCTGGGCAGTGCTGATTCCCCTCTACATGCTGTTCAGCTTTGTTTACTTGTACTATTTTGCTTCAAAAGCCTTAACAACTGCTGAAAAAAGAAAACGCACCTCGTTTGGAGAACATGTTGGTGAGATGATACTCTTGATGACAGGCTACGTGGGCATATGGTTTATACAACCACGCATTAACCAAATTTATCAGCAAAATAAGTCCAAAATACTATTGGAGGATACAGAAAATATCTCCTAAGCCTCCGGTGCGACCCTGCGGCTCGAACCCGTTAAGTTAACCCTCTGGTGGAAATTGGTGCAGCCAAGCCTTGGAAGTGAAAAGCCCCGGCTGGACAGCACGCCGGTTTACCTGTGGGGTGAAGGCCATATGCCGAACGAAGCGATAGAGATTTCTGAGCAGGTTTGTGGTTAGTAGGGCTTTGGTTCCTGCCTTACATGCCTGATTCTTAATACCCTGACTTGTGTGTCTGTAAACCGGTAAGCTATGCGATAACTATGGGTTTCAAAAGCCCGATAACTTCCCTGGTTCTCCTTCTTAAACTTATCCGGTGGGTATCTTTCAGGGTTTTGCCTGGCCAATTCCAATGTCGCTACTATGGCCTCTTCCACTCGTTCAGCCTGAAGATACGAGTCCTCACTAATCTTTTTCAAGGCTTTGTTCAATGAGCTGGAAGGTCGTTTATTCCAGACTACTTTTCTCTCCATGAACGGATTTCCTTTACAGCTTCTTCATGGGTTAGATAATCTCCTGCTTCGATTTGCGCATCAGCTTCTTCTATTTCCGCATTGTATTGTTCTATACTGATACGCTGATGTTCCTCTTTCCATTTAATCAGCTCACCGATCAAGGACTTATCTTCCAATGAAGCCATCCATTCAAGTAATTCCAGTTTTTGTATTTGCGTGTCGCTCATAAATAGAAGCTTTCTCACAAAATAACGATTTATTTGTATGATTTGATCCGTTTAGAGTGGATGATGTTAATAAATTCCCTCGCTCAACCCTTTCTAGTCGGCAAATCCCTGCCTGTGACACACTTTTAGTAGAAGTAGACCTGGGCTTCTATGTGAAGAAGAGAAGGTGCGCCAGGCCCGCATAAACACCCCGAAGCTCACTGCCGATGCCCTGGCCGGTTCGCATTCTACCAGCTGCGCTTGGGCAAAAGTTCTGCCCCGAAGGTTCGCTAGTGGTTTTACAAACACAGAAGTAAAAACGAGACCGCTACGCCCGCTACCTGGCTGAGGTACTACATGATGGTGAAAACCTTTCTGATTACCTGCCGGAAATAGGGGCGGCTTCCAGCCGGGCTAAGCCGTGGAAGTAAAATAGCCCTTACCGATGAGTAAGGGGTTTCTTTATGCCTATTGGTACGAGACTCCGTCCGGGTTCCCCAACCGGGTTCAAACTCGCACCAGCGTTCGCTGCTATTGTCTGGCTTTGCTGCACGGACTCGGGGGGGCCTGGACTGGCTGGCGACTCACCTGCTGCCCGGCTGGACAGCATGCCGATTTACCTGTGAGGTGGAGGCAATAAGCCGAACGAAGCGTAGGGATTTCGGAGTGGGGTTACCAAGCTACCGTTTCCAGTTCCTTGATGTGACTAAAGTGTTGATCAGCCGTAACCAAAGCAATATCATGCTCTATTGCCAGTGCAGCAATCCAGACATCATTTTCAGGAATGGGTTTACCCAAAGATTTGAGCTGTGACTTAATGCCCCATAGTGATGAGCAGTCGTTTCACTTACTTCAAGCACTGGATAATTATCTAAAAAATAGGCTATCTCTTTCAAGCGTTTTTTCTTATTGGCAACTACGCCTGAAGCATAAGCCCCAAAATACAACTCACCAATCACGATAGAAGGCAGAAAAATCTCTCCTTCTGCAAGTTTCATTCTAATCGTCTGATCACCTTTGAAAAAATCAACTACGACATTAGTATCTACCAAAAACCTACCACTCACTTGTGTCGATTTTTTCACAACCATCTTCTATTACCTTTTTAACATCTTCTGCTTCTTCATTTGTCCATGAACCCGACAGGGTATCCAGCATAGCCTTCCTTTCTTCAAAAGTGGGCTTGGGAAGCACAAGAGATTCTATTTGATTGATTTTACCAATATCTTTCATTGAGCTAAAAGCTTCGATAATCCGCAGTTTTCTGGCTTCTATATTCATATCTATGTTCCTCCTTCCCACAAAATAACGATTTATTTGCATGATTTGATCCGTTTAGAGTGGATGATATTGATTAATCTCTTCTTTTAGCGTCTCTCCCGTCGTATGGGGCAGGCTATGCTATTCTGCAAATAGCCCTCCGAACAACTGAAATACCTATGAGCAGGTACTGCACTTCTCGAAGGTTATGGGCTTTCAACCATTTGGTAATGATTGGGGCTGATGTGGTGCATGATGGTGAAAACCTCTCAGACTACCTGCTCGAAATAGGCGCCGCTAAGCCGTGGAAGTAAAAAGCCCTCACCATGAGGCAAGGGCTTTCCTGCAAGGACTTTCTAAGTGTCACTATTCTATATCAACAATAGCGCCCGTATCGGGAGTGAGTCTCATTAGGTAATAGGAAAATATGGCACACTTTTCTTGTCTAAACTTTTTCTCTGTAGGGATTCCTCTGTCATCTACAGGCAATGAAGTGTTAAACTTGAATCTCCCTGTATCTAACTTTGATTCAACTTCTACGGATTTATCAATGACAACTTCCCAATCATAGCGCTCATTCTTCCAACAAATGTGAATGCAATCACTAACCGGGTCAATTTTCTCGACACTCAGTTTAATAAAGTTTGATTTCGGTACTGAGCTATGATGTCCGTCAATAAGATATCTAAAATCTCCTCTATCAATTACCGTAAGCTGCTGAGTTTTATCTAAAGAAGTAAAATGAACAACCTCGCTTTGCTCACAACTCATGAGAATTATGGATACGAAAAAAACAAAAATGGACGCCTCGGTTGGTTTCATAACTTCTAATTTCCTCTGTTTTTTAATTCTCTTTGCCTCACCTTTCCTCTTACGCTTCCCTTTTGCTTAATATCAGCTTTCATTAATGGGACGCCGATATCAAACCCTGCTTTTTGGGCTAACTGAGTGGTTGTGCCTTCAGTAGCAAACGCTCCTTGCTGAATTGATTCCAGCCCATCAAAGCCCAACCTAGCGACATTCCAACCTAAACCGTTTCTGGCTGCTACTATTCCTGCTCCCATATTTCCAAAATCCCTCGCTGAACCAAATTTGCCGTCTTTTGTGACGCTGCCTCTATACATGTGTTGAGTACCCGTTACTCCATCTTCTCGCTCAGAAATACCCCTGGTTTTGAAGTCTAAATCTTCACCTCCAGTGGCATTGGGCATATATTCAACTAAACTAGGGTTGGTAGCTATAATTTCGTTATCAATAAAGTCCTGCCCTTCTGTCGAACTAGGATCAATAACTGCACCCTTAACTGCATTTCCTTCACTGTCAAAAAATGAGTGAGTAGTTACCGACTCCCCGATACTTTCTCCAGTTCTTTCGTACTCACCATCCTTGCCTTGGTTAACTACATATATGTTTTTATCTCCATCGTTAGCATCTCCGCCAACAACTGTATAAGTTCCGTCTTTATTCTCAAGAACATCTGTGGAAAGCATTCCATCCGGGTCAATAAACCTTATCGGATTATCAAACCCATAAGTGTATGGTGAGTGTCGCCTCATCACGTCAGCCATTGGGTCTACACTCAAGAACCTACCTATCGCAGGATCATACTGCCTGGCGTGATAGTCGTAGAGCCCTAAATCCAACTCATCCTGTAGCTCTTTTCCATTGTACAAGTAGTCATTTTTAAGCCCTGATTGGTAAGAGTTAAAAGCGAGGCCAAAGGGGTAATAGTCACCCCCCAGCTAGTTAGTCAAAACGTAGTCCCAACTAATTCTCCAACACCTTGAACTCCACCCTCCGGTTCGTCTGACGGTTTTCTGCTGAGGTGTTTGGCACTTCTGGCTGGCTTTCGCCGTAGCCCAGGGCGGTGATGCGGTTGGGATCGATGCCGTTGTCTACCACATACTGGCGCACGGCCTCTGCCCTGCCCTGCGACAAATTCTTGTTGTAATCGTCGCTGCCCACATCGTCGGTATGCCCGCCAATTTCGATGGTAATGCCGGGGTTCTCGTTCATAAAATCTACCACCTTGTCCAGCTCTTCAATAGACTCAGGACGTAAAATGGTTTTGTTAGTATCAAAGAATACCTTTTCCAAACGCACCTTAGTGCCTACTTCAATCGGGTCAAGGTAAAAGGGCTTGTCATAATACCTTTCAAGCCCGTCATACGCCACATCAATTTCGTCGTTCGCTGAAAGGAAACCCTCTGCCTTTACCTCCAGCTTGAAATTCCCCTCATGAGGAAGCTCCACCTCATAAAAGCCATCTCCTTCGCCACTTTCCACAAACCCGTCGTCGGATTGATCCGACTTAAACCCTACAACTGCACCGGAAATTGGCGTCCGGTCTTTGCTCGACATGACAATGCCAGTAAGCATAATGATTGGCTCAGGTTCTGGTTCCGGCTCAGGCTCCGGTTCGGCCTTGGCAGGCACCAGACCGAAAATATCGAGGCTGCCACCATCTTGCGTTGTGTACGACCTTGTGGTAAAAGCATTTTGCCCGTCACCACTGATGGAGAAGTAAGCATCAAAACCTTTGGTATTCACCGGCTCGCCAAGGTTCACCGGCTTCGACCATTTCATCCAGGTATCATCCAGGCGTTTGGCCATGTAAATGTCGGTGCTGCCTAGACCACCCGGGCGATTGCTGGCAAAGTAAAGTGTCACACCATCGGCAGCCAGAAACGGCCCAAATTCATCATAAACAGTATTGATACCCTCAGGCATTTTTGCAGGCGGCGTCCACTTGCCGCCTTTGTCAAAACTGATGTACAGGTCGCTGTATTTGCCTTTTACTCTTTCAGTAAAATACATGATCACCACTTTGGTGTCGTTGCTCATGAAGCTGCCTGAAAACAAGCCCTTGTTCATGCTGTCGTAGTTGGGAATATTCACCTGCGTAGGTGCCGACCAGCTATTTCCTGACCTGCGCACAATGGAAAAACCAGGCTCGTTCTTTCGGGCTCCGCCGTTGAGCATGAGCGTGTTTCCATCAGTGGTAATTCCCAGCACCTTATTAAACTTATGGATATTGAAAGGAGGGCCGGCGTGCACAGCTTGCGTCCAGTTTCCATCGGCATCCCTGGTCGAGTACCATATATCCTGCGAGCCGTCTTCTCCGTAGGTGTTTTCAGGGCTGTTAGACACCACCCAATAAAGCGTTTTGCCATCAGGAGAAATAATCGGGCCGGACTCGTGGTGGCCAGTATTCAATTCTTTCCCTAGTTTTTCGAGGTCAAATTTTGGTGCTTCGTCCTCCTCTTGCGCTTGCCCAAAATGGGCGATAGAAAGAAATATAAAGCATAAAAAAATACTCGGTAGAGTGGCTGGTTTCTTCATTTGACTATCAATTAAGCTGCAAAATAATGATAGTGTGACATTTAGCCAATCTCTGGAAACTTTATTGACTTTTTGGAAGATGCAATTGTATAAAGCAAATGCCTTCTATGGCTTAAAGAAGATACCAACACTCCAGGCAGGCCTGGCCAGCACGTTTTTTCCTGATAAAGCATAATCAACAGCCAAGCTTGCACCCATTTTTCCTCCCTTGTGTAGATAGGCGACTTGGGGGCCATAGGCAAAGTATTCTGTGTTGTTAGAAAAAATACCATTAACGGCATCAGGGGCGTCACCATTGAAAAAGGAAGAAACACTTCTGATCATGGCAGAGACGAGCACCTTTTCTTTAATGGTATAGCCAATCTCTGCATTGTAATGAAGCTCTTCCGAGAAGCCCTTGGTTCGGTTGTTCAAACCAACCCCAAAAGTGGCGTAAGCCGGCAATGGATAAAGCGACACTCCTCCTTCAAGCCTAACCAGCTGGTTAAATTCACCGTCTCCCGTTTGCAAAAGCATGGTATTGCCACCTCCCGGATTACCCGTTGGCAGTCCAAAATAGACGCCAGCTGCCAGCACAAAAGCCTTGTCTTGAATGATACCGTATTTAGCGCCCACCAGCATGTCGCCCAGTGAAGTAACTGCATCGCCGGGCTCGGTCCGGCCACTCAGGGTGAATTGGCGCTCGTTCAACACATTTCTGGCAATCAGCGGCACGGTACCAATGATATCAATGCGATCCGTTATGCCATACTCTCCGTAAAAGTTGGTGAGGTAGATTGATGAGGTCGTAATAGGCACTACATTACCCTCCTTGTCGAAAAACTGGTTGGCGATGATCCAACGCTCTTCCAGCTTAAAGTAGCCATGTCCTTTTTTAGATGTCCAACCTCCGCCTGCCAGGGAATTGGCAGACAAAGCAAGTCCGGTAATGAGCAAGAGGAAATGTTTCATATTTATTAATTCAGCTCGGCCAAACCGAATACGACGTTGAATGGCTTGCACAGTATAATCACATATTTGTAGTCGTCTATAGCAACGCCGTCGGCCCGGTAGCTGCTGGGCCCTGTGGTGCTAGCCAACGCAGCCAGCTCTTTTCCACCGGCCACCGAGTTGTCCTGATTAGAAAGGTAGACAAACAAGCCAGGGCCATTATTGGAATTAAAATTATCCTGTAAACTCACCTGCAAGGCATTGCTCTCAAGGATACTTACCCTCACATCGCCGCTTACATTGTAGCCCCCCTTACCGACGAAGCTGCCGGTTCGTACCCCAAATTCTCCACCAACAATTATTTGGTAAGGCTCACTATTGACGCCATCGGCTGAGGCAATAATGTTTGTTGTGCCGTCAGCCACGCCCAACACCAGCCCTTCATTGTCAACAGAAGCGATAGTGGGATCAGTGGACGACCAGGTCACTTCTATATCATCGATGGTAACGTCAGCCGAATTGTAGACAAAGGCATTCAGGTCGACAGATTCACCAGCTTCCACCCGCATAGCCTCACCGGTTATTTTGATGTAGGCCACCTCGTTGGCCAGGTCAATAACATTGAGCTGCAGGCCTTTTGATGCCTGCCCCCCGTAACTGGCAGTAATTGTCACCTGCCCCCTGGCAACACCAAAAACGATCCCATTCAAGTCAACTGTGGCCACAGTTGGGTCAGACGACTGCCATGTTGTGGACACATCGAATCGATCTCCGAATTCATTTACACCGCCGGCAGTCATCTGGAGGCTTTCGTTGACGTTAAGAAATGCCTGAGGCGAAAAGATTTCGACGCTGCTCACGGTGTCCTCAACCAGATCGGTGCCTATGCACGAAATCATCAATGCGGAGAATGTGCTGAATACTATAAAGCGTTGAATCAATGACATTCTTTTTCGTTTTAGGTCTAAATATACTAAGGACGCTAAATCAAGAATGTCTTGAAATGGACAAAGGCGGGATTTACATCCAATAGCCCAGCACCAGCCCCATCAACGGGTAGGCCACAAGGCAGTATCCCACAGAAATGAGGTAGAAGCGTATTGGGCGGGTTTCGTATACAAAATTGATGGCTTGCGCAACTGCCACAAAGGCGGCAGCCAGAAACCCAAGGAGCACACCTTCAAAAGCGCTGGTACCATGCTCTGCATGAATAAGGATGGACAAGAGAAATGAAGTACATATACTCAAAAACAAGCCGGTTAAAAAACCATACTTTTTATCACGTGAAGCAACTCCTTCTGCCCCAAGCCCAATGTCTTTGGCCCAAAAATACCCGAAAAGCCCTCTGCTAAACCACAGCAGCTCCAAACTCTGGCCAATCAAAACGGCAAAAAAAATAGCGGTATAGTTGAGTTCGGAGATAACGTCCATTTATAGGTGTTTGTTGATTAAGGCAAATTTATAACAAATTAGCTTATACGCAGTATACAATTCTGCCAGCGCAACACCAGAGATAAATTTTTGGTCAGCCCAGCCGAAGTGGCCGATCAGATACCCCAGTTAATGAGCTTGAAACCTCTCGGCTTGGTCTTACGCAGCCTTTCCTTTATTTTGGGCAGGTACATTGTGTTGTATCTCAGTCGGCTGATGTAGTTGGGGTTTTCATGATCACCGTTCCAACAGTGCTCGGCCCGGTCACCATAGTCTACCTCCCCGGCATAATATGGGTCGGTGGTGCTCTCCAGAAACTCTTCCGCCAGGTAAACTGCGTTGTTCAGATAGTAATTGTCCATGTCTCCGCAGTAGATATTCACTTTGCCTTCGAGCTTTTTGCCAATCTTGGCCCAGTCCCTTTTCATGATATGGCTGAGGTCATAATTCTCTTTCCAATAGTTAGCCACCTCTTTGTCAATCACGCCAGTCATTTTGTCCCAAATCGGGCGGGGATATCCATTGGCACCCGTCGGCGAATATACTGCCTGCCAAATGTCCCACTGGTCACCCGACCGGCTCTCCCTGCCTCCAATCACGAGCTCCTTGTGGTTCGACTCCTGAATGGTACTTTGCACATGACCGAGATAATCCCGGTGCCCGGGTCTCGGCGTTTTATTGTAATCATTATCAAGGTAGTAGGCGTTCTCATCTTCATACAAATTGACTACAGTGTAAGCACGAAAGTCAATAGGATCGGGACAAGCGGCGAAGCAGCCGTTGTACTCATCGGGGTAGAAAACCTGGGCAGCAAGCGCCTCCCAGCCACCAGTGGAGCCGCCATACAAGAACCGCCCCCAGCCCTCACCAATCCCATTAAACTGCTCTTCGATATAGGGAAGCAGCTCATAAGTAATGGCATCGCCGTAAGGCCCCAAATTGGCTGAGTTCACAGCATAGGAATCATCGTAGTACGGATTCTGGTGCTGAATTTCAATAGCAATATACCGGGGAAATCTCGGCCCGGTCCACTGTTTGTAGAGATCGTATGCCTCCTGTTGCACAATCTTATTGTATCCCTCTATTTTAAACCTTTCGCTATAGTCAGGCTTCAGATTAGGATCAGGAGGTGTCTCACTGAACCCACCAAAAGTATAGGGGAAATGCCCATGAAATATCATCAGTGGATACCTCGCATCAGGCTGCTTATCCCAGTCGTGAGGCAATAGAATATTAGCACCTAAATACATTGGCCTACCCCAAAACTCAGACAGTAGTTTACTCTCAATCTTCACATGCTTGATGTACTTGGTATCGACCGGATCGGGAATGGGCGGTATCTCATTGGTAAGTGAAATCTTGAAATTGCCTCCGGTAGCGGGATTAATGGTAACCTTTTGAGGGGTACTGAAAAGGTTTTTCGGTGACGAAGCCCACTGCTGCCCTTCCCCCTGATCCATATGAAGCTTCACGGTATGTCCGTTGGCCAGATTGAAGGTGGTATACTTATTCAAAAATCCCTGGATATAATAATCACCCGGAGGGATGTTCTTGATACTTTGAATGGGATACCCGAAGACTGACGAGTCAATGACAACTTCAGTGCCAGCCTGAAGCTGATCCACCGTAATTCCAAAAATCATTTGAGATGAAGGCCCATCAGAGATTTGGAAGCGTGGTTCGGGGTCGTTTGTCTTGGCAATGACTAGCAATATTCTACCGTCAAAAGGCCCATCGACAAATTTCTTATCTATAGAAATCCCAAAATTAAGCACAGGTTTGGGGGGAGGAGTATTAGGCTGCTCTTTGCTGGAGCAACTGCCGACAACGACAACAAAAATGAGTAGAAATAAAGGAGATAGATTATCTAGGCAGCGCTTCAATTGCATACGGTTAAGGTTTCTTAGGAGGAATGTAGCCTTAAAATTTCAAAGCTGCAAAGGGGTTTCCGTGAGTGTTATTCAAGTGAGAAGAAAAGCCACACAGCTCCCAGCTCTAAATTAGTTGTGATCGGTTAATTATTTATTTGAAAGGCAAAAAATACTTATGAGACTCTATACAATCAAAAGAAAACGCTGAAAAACAGAATATTTTTCACTTTTTAGCGAAAAGCAGGAGTGATCATTGATTTAAAAGGACTTTTTAAGTTATGATCGGTAGTTATCCTATTTCTATAACAACATTACTTGTAGTAGGATGTCCCACACAACAAAGAACATACCCTTCCCCTTTTTCAGACGCTGACAGGCCATCGTCCTCATCCATCTTCACTTCCCCTGAAAGCAATTTGCCCCGGCACGCAGTGCACAAGCCACTTTGGCAGGAATACGGCATGTCAATGTCGAGGCTAAGACCGGTCTCCAAAATCGTTTTGCCCGAAGGAACGTCAAATGTGTGCTCCTCTCCGTCGAGAATGATTTTAACAGGCAAGCTTTGCCCGGCTTGATCGACAATCTCAGCAGGAGATGTTTCTCCGGCGGTAAAGCTTTCTCTTTTGATAGCGTCAGCAGCGACTCCAATCTTCACAAGCCCGTCGACAGCGATATCCATCATTGGCGCCGGTCCACAGGTAAAAAATTCAGCTCCCCTGTAATCAAACCCAGGCAAGTTGCTTAGGATTTGCTCCACTTTTTCAACAGTGAGTAAGCCCTCAAGACTTTCAACATCCGCTGACGGTTTCTCCAATACATGTACCACTTTCAGTCTTTCCCCATGGGTAGCTTTCATTTTCTCCAGCTCGGCCTTGAAAATGATCGAGTCTTTATCACGATTGCAGTAGACCAGCAAAACTGTGGATAGGGCTTCCTTGAACAAAACTGATTTTGTTATGGACATCAGCGGCGTGATGCCGCTACCCCCGCCAATCATCACCAAATGGCGTTTTTTATTTTCATCAATTGGGGTCACAAAATGCCCCATCGGCTCCATCACTTCTATTTCATCACTAGCCTTGGTCACAGTATTGACATACGTAGACATGCTGCCTCCCTCTACTTTCTTCACGGTAACGGCTGGCAGTTCATCCAAAAACGGGCTACTGCAAAGAGAATAAGCCCTCCGGATCTTCTTCCCGTCAATGGTAAGTATGAGCGTTACAAATTGCCCTGCCTGGTAATTCAACCCGCCTTCCGGGTTTTCAAAAACAAGACTTACCGCATCGTTAGTTTCCCTTCGAACCTGATGGACTTTAAGTGTCAGGTATCTGCTATCCTTCTTTTTCTCTTTTGACGACTTCTTAAAAAAACTAAATGCCATTGCTACAAATGCTGAAAATTCTAAAACAATAGTTGATGGGAGATATGATGAGCTAAGTGCTGCAAAACTAATCCTAAAACCGTTCCCGACCAATCAAATCAACGCTACTTTAAAAGGTGGTATTTTTTTCATTACTTCTCCTCTTAAATCCCCCTTTATAATGAAACAATCCTTTCTCGGTTTAGTGCTCGTTTACGTTTTTTATAGTTGCAACCCTTCTGAAAACCCCAATGAAGGAAATAAGTTCGAAAGTGAGCTCGATGCCATTTTCGCAGAATTCCAGAACGACGCATCACCAGGCTGCGCTGTTGCTGTTTTCCAGGGAGACAAGGTAGTTTTTCAGAAAGGCTATGGCCTCGCCAATATCGAAAACAAGGTTCCCATTACCACATCAACTGCCTTCGACATAGCGTCAGTCTCCAAGCAGTTCACCGCCTATGCGGCGGCCCTGCTACTGGAACAGGGAAAGATGTCACTTACCGACGATATAAGAATGTACTTTCCTGAATTGACTGATTTCCCCCACCAAATCACTATCGACCAACTCATCCATCACACCAGTGGCCTGAGAGACTGGCCACAAACGCTGGCGGTAGCTGGCTGGAGCATGGAAGATGAGCTTACCTACGAACAAATACTGCGGATGGCTTTTGCTCAAAAAGACCTCAACTACGAGCCAGGCGACGAATATTCATACACCAACACAGGCTATGTATTGCTGGCAGAATTGGTGAGCAGGGTAGCTGAGGAACCGTTTCATTCACATATAGAAAAGGTGGTTTTCGAGCCGCTCGGGATGAAAAACAGCCTTTTCAGTCACGACATCCATAACGTTATTGCAGCCAAGGCCCAAAGCTACTACAAAGCTGATTCGGCCAACTATGGCAGCTATGCCAACACCACCACTGCCATGGGCTCGTCCAGCATGGTTTCGACCGTCGAAGACCTGGCGAGGTGGCTGATGTTTCTTTCGAAAAACCCGGCAGACAGCCCTGCGGTTAATCGGCTCCATGAAAGAGGTATGCTAACCAACGGCGACAGCATTCACTACGCCTATGGAGTTTGGTTCGAAGAGTCGGGTGGCCTGCCGGTAATTACCCACACAGGGTCGTGGGCAGGGTTCAGAGCGATGACTATGCGCTTCCCAACAAAAGATTTTGGCCTGGTCATTTTAAGTAACTACGCCGGGTTCGACAGATATGGATACGCCGAAAAGGTGGCAAAAGCCTTTTTAACGGATGATTATCATCTTTCTGATGAAAAGACTGACGAACCACCACTTTCGGATAGTTATCAGCGCCTGGCAGGAGCTTATGTTTCGTCTCCCACCCGCATTTACGAACTTGGGAGTGATGATAACCCAATGAAATTATCGATCGATGGGGCTTTTGAGTATACCATGGTGGCGGCAGATTCAGAAGGAGAGTTTTTCGCCAGCGAAGACCACACGCTACAGTTGAAGCAAGTTAGCGGCACGTTGTCTGTCAATGGCGCCACACTCGAAAAACTCTCGCCGAGGCACCTTCCGCTGGGCAGCTATACGGGCACCTATTTCAGCGATGAACTCCAGATGACGTATCAAGTAGTAATGGAAGATGAACAGCTTTTCATGAGCAGCCTCAGACACGGCCCGGTAGAATTACGACCCATTGCAGGCAACTTGTTTGCAGGCGGGGAGTGGTTTCTGGGCAGGGTACTGTTTACCACCACAGCGGACGGCATTTCTGGTTTTCAGGTGTTTGGCGGCAGGGTGAGAAGGCTACATTTTAGAAAGGTGCAATCATGGTAGACCCGACAAGCCTTCTCAGTAGCTTACTCCGAATAAAAACCCTTTCTCAGATAGGAATCAATTTTGGGAACTCGGAGTACGACCTGGAACGATACGAGGAGATTGTCTCAGTAGCAGACCAGCTTATTGCAGGCATATCTGACATGCCAATCGAGAAAATAAAGAATCTCTATGCCAATGAGGAAAGCTACATAACGCCCAAAGTGGATGTTAGAACTATAGTGCTGAATAACAACCAGGTTTTGCTTATCAAAGAAAAGGCGGACGGCCGCTGGGCACTGCCCGGAGGCTGGGCCGACGTTGGTTACACACCATCGGCTGTAGCGGTGAAGGGGGTAAGAGAGGAAACGGGGTTAGAGGTGAAAATTGAAAGACTGCTGGCAGTTTTTGACAACTCCCTGCACCAGCATCCCCCGTCACCCTTCTATGTGTATAAGCTCTTCTTTCTTGGAACTGTCACAGGCGGCTCATTCGATCTAAAAGGTCATGAATCCTTGGAGGTTGGGTTCTTTTCGTTACAAGAACTCCCGCCACTGTCGGATGAAAGAAATACTTACCAGGAAATAAATCAATTAGCTACGATTGCTGCTCAGGCCAACAACCAACAGACCTTGTTCGACTAAATGACAACAAATATCAGCGTGGACTCAAACGTATTTCAGATTGAGTCAGATTTACGCTATATTCAGTGAGCTTTGATACAACGACTCTCTTTTTAGCAATAAATGGACGAATATTACCAAAGATCTCTTGATAAATTCTGTGCCGTTTCGGTATCCGACTCGGAAAGTATTATCTCTTCGGTTAACGACTTTTTCTGTCTTATATCAGGCTATGAGAGAAACGAATTAATCGGGAGGCCTTACAATATTCTGAAGTCAGCAACTCACGGTGATGATTTCTACAAAGACTTGTGGAACACCGTCAGCAAAGGCCAGATTTGGAAGGGGGAAATATGCAATTTATCGAAAGACGGCACACGCTATTGGCTGAACACCACCATAGTGCCCGACCTCTCGGAAAGTGGCGAGATCATTCGGTATATTACCTACCAGATTCCGATCAACGACCCGACGCAAAAAAAGCAGAATGCCAGCGAAACAAACAGAAAAAGTTCAGATGAAAGCGACGACCTCTACCATTCTCTGGTTAATAATCTACCCATTAGCGTATGGAGAAAAAACAGGGAAGGAAAAATAACCTATGTAAATAAGACTCTGGTTCAAAATGTAAAGATGGAAGAGTCGGAGCTACTGGGAAAAACAAACCACGACCTGTACCCAAAGGAGTTTGCTGACAAGTATGAAAAGGATGACAAGGAGGTGATCTCGAGCGGCGTCGCCCTGCATTCTGTCGAACCTAATATTGACCTGAAAACAGGAGAGCACATCTATATTGAAACAATCAAAATCCCGATCAAAGGAAGGGATGGGAGCATTGAAGGCCTTCAGGGAGTGTTTTGGAACATCACAGAGTCGATAGAAACTCAAAAACGCCTCGAAATTCAAAACGAACAATTGACAGAGATCGCCTGGTTGCATTCGCACAAAATAAGAGGCCCGGTGGCCACTATTATGGGCTTGATGAATATTTTCGATTGGACGAACATGAATGGCCCGCAAAATTTAGACATCGTGAGAAAGGTCGACACGGTGAGTAAGCAGCTCGACGAAATTATTCACGACGTAGTGAAGAAAACAGGCGATCTCTACAAAAAAGAAGATTGAGGGTTGGCCTCAATGCCAGACACCAAGAATGTAGCCGGAAATAGCCAGAGACACCATCCAGTAACCTCCATTGATGATGATATACTTAAAGGATTTCTGCTCGTACATCGCATTAACGCCAATGCCCATAGCAACAAAGCCAAAGCCTGTCAAAAAACCGTACAAGGCGCCATCGGTGGCTCCGATTTCGGTTCCGAACATCATAGCCATATTAAATATGAGGATAAAGCTCATGACAAAAGCCGAACCAAACACTTTACCCATATTACCGCTTTTAGCTTTCTCTTCGGTCATGCCCGACTCCTTCATCCAGGCCGTGCCAAACACTTTTGGATTGTACCAAACAAAGCCAACAACAAAGGTTACGACTGTGGCTGCCACAATTGCTAACCAGTTCAATGCAGAAATGTCCATAAAATTAGTTTATGTTAGTGAGTAAGAAATATAGTGAATTTGTATTTCTTTCATTTTCACATCTCACCCAGCTATTCAGTCGTCATTTGTAAAGGCTCTTACAAACTGGCTTTATTAAGATTTATGTGTCAACGACAAGAGGATACCAGATGCCTTCAAAGACTAACCCAACTGAATCTAAAACAAAGCCCCTTGCTGGGTTTTGGGAGTGGGATATTTACAACCAACAGGAAAATATAAGCAAAAGCCTTACCGAAGCACTCTCCCTACAACACCCTTTTAGTAAGGAGGAGGGGCTGTTTTGGAAAACAATACTTAGGGCTCCAGACTTCCAGTCCTTCATCAACCTGCGAATTGAAGCCAGTCAAAAAAAACGTAGCGGAATGATAACTGCCAGGTATGACTGTGTTACAGTACAGGGGGAGGTCGTTGCATTGGAAACTGAAATGGAGACGGTGGTGTGGAGCGACACTGGGGAACCTCAAAAAATGATCGGTTACGTCACGGTCTGCCTCGCAGAAAATGACCTCAGCGTAAATAGTACGCATAACCGCCTACTCAACAAGCTAACAGAACAAACCCCCGGAGCCCTTTATCAGTACCAGTACCTGAGTAACGGTCTGTCCCGGTTTCCTTATGCCAGCAAAGGAGTTTGGGATATTTTTGAACATACTCCCAATGAGATCAGGGCTGATGCCGCCAAAGCATTTGAAAGGGTACATCCACACGACCTGGATGCAGTCATTCAATCTATTCTTCATTCATACACAACGCTAAACCCATGGGAACAGGATTTTAGGGTCGTGTTGCCCTCAAAGGGTGAAAGATGGATTAGTGGGGTTGCCACACCTGAAAAGCAGCACGACGAAAGTGTTATTTGGCATGGGTATATGACGGACATTACCGACCGAAAGAAAACCGAGCAAGAGCTACAAAAGGCAAATTCAGACCTCCAGGGCATTTTAAATGCAGGTAGTCAGATTTCAATAATAAGTACAGATGTTGACGGTATCATATCACACTTTAGCCGGGGCTCCGAGAATTTACTGGGATACAAAGCGGAGGAGGTGGTGGACAAAGCCAGCCCGGCAATCTTTCACCTTAAAGAAGAGATTGACCTGCGGGGTAAACAGTTGAGTGCCCGACTAGGGAAGGAAGTGGCCGGGTTTGACGTGTTTGTTGAAATGGCTAAAAAAGGAAAACATGACACCAGGGAATGGACATATCGAAAAAAGGACGGCTCCACTTTCCCCGTACAGCTTGTTGTAACTTCCATTACAGACGAAAGCGATAAAATCGTTGGTTTTTTGGGCATTGCCACCGACATCAGTCAGATGAAAAAAGCCAGGCTGGCATTGGCTGAAAGTGAGGAGAGGTGGCAGTTTGCCCTTGAGGGAGCAGGCGATGGAGCCTGGGATTGGGACTTGGCAAAGGGTTCCATTTTCATTTCGCCAAAATCCAAGAAAATGCTGGGATACGCTAGCCACGAGGTGAGAAACGCTCCGGAAGGCTGGGCCAAGCTGATCCACGCCGACGATGTTCCAACGTACCAAAAGAACCTGGATCAGCACCTGCAGGGAAAGGCTGAAATCTACTCCACCGAGTACCGGGTGTTGTGCAAAAACGGGGAGTACAAGTGGGTGCTTGACAGGGGAAAAGTAACCAGAAGAGACGAAGATGGCAGGCCTTTAAGAATCATTGGCACACACTCCGACATTTCCCAGGCCAAAGAGAAAGAAGAAGCATTAAAAAGCACAATTGACATTATTGGCGAGCAAAACAGAAGGCTGCTCAACTTTGCGCACATCGTATCGCACAATCTCCGGTCACATTCGGGCAACTTTGAAATGATGTTCGAAATGCTGGATGAAACTGAAGACAGGGATGAACAAAAGGAAATCCTCACCCACATCAGAACGATATCAGAGAAGCTAGCCGAAACCATCCACCACCTCAACGAAGTGGTGATGGTTCAAACCTCCATCGACCTGCAACGACAAAACATCAACCTGCACAACTATGTGGAGAAAACAAGAGAGGTATTGACGGCAAACATTTCCTCAAAAAATGCCCATATAGTAAATAACATCCCCAGGGAGATTGTAATAAATCACAATGCAGCCTATATGGAGAGCATTCTTTTAAATTTGCTCTCTAATGCTGTCAAATACAGCCATCCGGATCGTAGGCCGGAAGTGCATCTAACAGCCTACTCTGAAAAAAATTATACAGTTCTGGAGGTAGCCGACAATGGCCTTGGCATCAATCTGCATCTCCACAGAGACAAGCTTTTTGGTATGTACAAAACGTTCCATCCCAACAAGGATGCCAAGGGAATTGGTCTCTTCATTACCCGCAACCAGATCGAGGCAATGGGTGGAAGAATAGAGGTAGAAAGCGAAGAAAATAAGGGCTCAGTATTTAAAGTCTACTTTTTGTAGCAACACCTCTTCAGAATACTCAATGCCCGTCAGCAGTTGCTTATCTGCCTGAAAATGATTAACTTCTGTTACATCAAAAAGGACAGCTATGGTAAAGAGCTTCAGAGGTGAAATAGAGGAAAAGCCAAAGCGAAGAGAAATGCACCCCGTGCTGGTGGCCGACTACATGGCTACCCGGCTCGTGACGTTCCATCCAGACCAATCCATTTATGAGGTCGTTCACATCCTTCTTGCCAGAAAAATATCCGGTGGGCCCGTGGTTAATGCCGAAAATGAGCTGGTAGGTGTGATTTCCGAAGGCGACTGCCTGAAGGAGGTGGTCAAGGGGAAGTACCACGACATGCCCGTGCTGTCAGGAAAGGTTGCCGATCACATGGCGACCAATGTGGTAAGCATTGGCCCTGCAATGACCATTTTTGATGTAGCCAAGCTGTTTCTCGAACGTCGGCTTCGTAGATTTCCTGTAGTGCTTGAAGGGAAGCTTGTAGGGCAAATCAGCCAGAAAGATGTGATGAAAGCCGTGTTGAAAATAAAGGGCTAAGAGCACCTCTCTCAACAACTCTCAACGCCCAGCTTTCGACTGAAGCGAGCCAAAAACTAATGCCCCCATGTGACCAAATGTGTAATATTTAGTCTAACTAAAATCATGCTGCATTTACACAAGAAATACTAAATGGAAATCACCGAGTGGTTTGAAACTAACTGGAATGTAAGCCCCGAAACTCAACTGAAGATAGTCTACTCGGTGCTTTCTATTTTAATCCTCGCCGTGCTAAGGGTCATATTGTTTAAGATCCTTTTTAATAAAATCACTGATCCAAAAGAAAGATACTATTGGAAGAACGTTATTAAGAACTCTTACTACGCATTGGTTTTGCTAGTAATTGGGTCCATTTGGATCGATAAGCTTGGTTCGTTGGCCACTTTTTTTGGCCTGGTCACTGCTGGTCTTGCCATTGCCCTCCAGGATCCCATCGTCAACCTGGCTGGTTGGTTATTTATACTCCTGAGGAAGCCGTTCGAGGTGGGTGACCGGGTGGAAATATCAGGTGTGGCAGGCGATGTGATTGATATTCGCTTTTTTCAGTTCACGCTAAATGAAATTAAGAATTGGGTTGACGCCGACCAAAGCACCGGGCGAATTGTCCATATTCCCAATGGCAAGGTATTCAAAGAAGTTCAGGCCAACTACAATCAAGGGTTCAGCCATATCTGGAATGAAATTGGTGTGCTTGTGACCTTTGAAAGCAACTGGGAGAAGGCCAAGTCTATCCTTGAAGCTGTTTTATCCAAAAATACTGACAATTTATCTCAACAAGCCGAGCGCAAGCTGATCGAAGCCTCGAAGAAATTTATGATTTTGTACACCACACTCACACCTGTAGTGTACGTAGCTGTAAAAGATAGTGGAGTAATGCTGTCTATGAGATACCTGGTGAGCCCTAAGAATCGACGAGATTCTGAGCATAAAATTTGGCAGGATGTCCTTAGGCAATTCTCCGAATCAAATGACATCGACTTTGCGTACCCTACGCAGAGAGTTTATTTCAACCCGAGAGAGGGCAAGCCGCAGACCGGAAAGTCCCACTAAGTCTCATTGGGAAAACTAAGATTATCAACTTCGCTTACATTACAACTACAGATACCTCCTCCACATGTTCGAGAAGCGCAAGTTTGTCGAGCATCGGCTTGCTATGGTGTTGGCCAATTGCAATGTATCGAACGGTAATCTGTTGATTCCCATTCTCCAGCTTCGATGATTTTAGCTGAACACCGGCTCCCGATGCTGTCCACATGTCGTTCAGAATAATTTCTTTCACTTTTAAGATCGAGGACGGCGAGCCCATGTTGATTTTTATAACAATATCAGTATGAGCCTGCGACTCTGCCTGAAATGACCCGAGCCCCACCCCATCACTCCTCTTCCATCCAGCTCTCATTAAGCTACTCCACATACCTGCTACCCTGGCTCTGATGTCTGAAACTTTCATAATACACTCCTCTCTTTCAGGTGCCGGACAATGAATGGAAGAATATAGGGGTCTATCATATACACCCCGGTCGCTTTTTCCACCACTACTCCAGACCTGATTAATGACAGCAACAACCTCTTTATATGGGCGCTGTCCCAGCCAGTAATCCTTGCCACTTTTTCGTTGTCCAGCCTTTTATGAAGAATGAACTGATTCAAAAGCATTAACCATTCATCATGAAGTTCTTTCAGAAAGGAGACCGAAATCTTGGGAGGCGTGGAAATCCTGATTTCCTCGCTCGTAACCGCCGTTATATTTGCCAGCCATCCGTTCAGAGCCGTGCCTGGATTTCCCTTGCTATAATCAAAATACTTGCCGAATAACCTTGCCAGTTGTATCTCACTAAGGTTAACCTCTCCCTTTTTGAACGTAAGCGACAATCCACTCGATTTATGGCGTTTCATTACCACCTCTTTAATCATTTCAGCATCAAATGCCTCCATGCTTATTATTTCTATAAACTTCTGAGAGAATCCAGAGAGCTCATCTATCAATCGAAAAGTGTGGGGATTTACATTAACTACAAACAAACACTTACTACCGAACTCGTCAATCAAGTTGCCAAGAAGGTTTACAATGCTCATACCCCCGGAGTGCCTCTCCCAAAAGAGCTCCAGGTCGTTGATGGATATGATGCTTCCTGCGGGAAGCTGGCTCATAATTTCGTTTGTGTTCCCCTGCAGAAGGGTGGCACGCTGAAGGGATCGCTCAAACTCCAGCGGATCCAGGGTGCCTTGCAACGGCGGAAATACTGAGTAGAAATTCTTGTCGTAGCCAAGCTGGCCTGCGGCATGCTTCACAAAGGCGGTCTTTCCTTCATTTCGCTCACCAATTAGGAGAATACCTCCAAAATATCCCGATTTGTGGCGACTGACAGCCTGCTTGAAAAGCGCCTCCTCCCTGACCCTCGGCACCCAAAAGTCCTTGCCTATACTGGATCTGCCGTTGAAAAGGCTCACATAATAGCCAGGGAGGTCTCTCAGGGCGTTGGTGCCAGGACAAACTCTTTCTTTGAAATCCAGCATACGCCCGGCAAGCGAATGCACCTCTTGCTCTTTAGAAAGTTTTCTGGCGAAAAGAACTCCTTCGCTCCGGCTGTACAACAACTTGCTAACACCTTTGGATGCCAGTTCTGTGAGATTGCCGAAATACCTGGAGGCGAGCGTAGCCAGTTTCCGGCTTTGGAGGCTTTTGAAACCGTACCCGAAATCTGACGCTGATACTTCAATATTATAGGAACTCAGAGGCTCAAAGGCTTCGGAAAAGCATTTGGAGGACTCATTTACAAATTGCTTTACGATCTCCCCTATTTTGTTTCTTTCGCTTTGCACCCTGGACGAAAATTCGCTTAGGATCAATTCCGCAGAGTAGCCTTCCCCAGAGTTTTCTGCGTTATCCAATTTGAATCTTAGCAGGTTTCCAGCCTCCCTGATAGCATATACACTTCGCTTCACACCATCTATCGCCTTTCCGTGCTGCTCTTCCAGCACAGAAATTAACTTCGTCTTAAGATAATATTCAGCCATTTTTCCCACAGGAATCTCCATGGACTCACTCTGTAGCCTCGCTGCGCTTGTTCTTACTTTCAGCACCTCAAGCGTATCGGGCATTTCTGACGCAGCATCCAAAAATCTTTCGGTGACATGGTCAAGCGTTTCTTGCAGTTCGAGCTCCCAATCTGTTTCCAATTCAAACGCAACCTCCCGGGAAGATTGAACCGGCACTTGCAGGTGTTTGTCGATTCTCTTAATCACCCTGGACTCAATCACCTGCTCAAACCTCTGATTTAAAGAGCTGTGAAGTATTCCAATTCTGCTTTTCACTCTGTTGATTTCCTGCTCCATGAGCACTTTATTCAGAACTGTTCTCAAATCCGAGTCAAATGACTCAAGCAATGCTTCAATCCCTTCATTTTTGGCTTGAATGTATTTGGCAGTAGATGACCTTCTCCAGGTATTCTTCATAGGGAATAGTTCGCCAAGGGCATGACTCATCCTCTGATTGTTTTGGATGTGCTCCAGCAGCAGCCTTGCTTCAAAAAGCTCAGCTTCTCTTTTTTGTCCGGCCAAAAGCTCCGAAAGACGTGCGATTTCAGCTTCTATAGTTTCAATTCTTTTGCCGTCATCTTCGTCAAAAACGGTATTGAAAGTGTTGATGATGCTCCTGCATTCTGAATAAAAGTCAAAGGTGCTGTCGGAGTACTTTCCTAAATACCCGTGGAGAAAAGAAAGCCGCCCTCCCCACTGGAAATATTTTGCCAGCTCCCTGAAAACAACTTTGTGCTTTACGGGATAACCAAAGACGAAATGTCTCGCTCTCATCAACCCCTTGTAGAATGAAGCGGTGCCAGAATGGGCAGTTGCCTCTCCGAAAGCCTCCTGGGAATAATTTACTGAGAGGAACTTTGGGTAAAGTTTGTAATCTTCCTCGAGCTGTTCCGTGTATTCCCCAATGACCTGCTTAAGCTGCGCAACCTGCGTGGGTACATAGTTCTGAGCAACCTTGTCTTTGAAAAGCTGGGTTAGCCTGAAAGAAGCGTCATTTCGAGCCTTATCTAACGCTTTTGCTCTCTTGTAAGACTCCTTAACTTTCTGAATGGATCTTAATTCCTTTTCTGCCGACTTGAGGAGGGAAAGCAGTTCTCCCAAAATAAGTTCATGATTTTCAAATGACTTTCTGAACCCCTTTTTGAATAAAAGATCAAGAAGCTTTCTTCCATTTTGGTCTATCTTCTGAATGTTTACAGCCACTTCTGGAAACTTTGATGCCTCAATTTTTGGTAAGGCTTTCAGTAAGTTTTTAGAAGCCTGCGGTACTGCCTCCTTCACTCTCTCTGCAATCTCGAAACTCTCAAAGTAATCGGATGAACTAACAATAAGTGTGGTGCCCAGCACATCCAATACCTCATTCACACCATCATAATACTTGTCAATGTCCTCAAGGGCGGTTGTGTCCATACCTATAAAAACCAAATCTGTTTCGCCCGACTCCCTCCTCATTATTTCCTTTCTCTCGTCCTGTCCCTTGATCACCTTGACTTCTATATCTATTCTCGCATTTTCAAGCACAGCCCTGGCCTCTTTATAGATAGCCTCCTGGTTCTCCCCAAACTCATCAATAATCAACAGCCTGATCCTGGCCAGTTTCCACAGGCTGGAAGCCACGAGGTTTCTAACCAGTGCCAGAGAAAAGCTCAGATTGGGGCCCTTGCCCCCCCACCAAATATCAATGGTGCTAAGCTGACCAAATTTTCTGTCTTCGTGATAATCAATGAAGATGTTGTTGTATCCCCCCCGCTTGAAACCTCTTAGTGCTTTGGCAAACTGCTCCTTGTTTTTAGGAGCCCGGCTCCAACCCATTAAAATAGTATTGGGCTCGACCCCTGAAAACCCATAAACCCTTGCCACCTCGTCCATACCAGAGTAGATGTCTTTGCAAGCAAATTTGTAGGAAAAATACTCACCCTCGTTGTCTGTAGTGGCCAGCATCGACTCAGCCTTTGCAAGGTCTTTTTCCGAAGATTCAACAAGCTCGAAAGCTGACAAAATACCAAGGTTACCGGCTATGGCCCTGCCCATATCAGCTATATGCTTCCGCATAGTCGGGCTCCCACTGAACATAATAATATTCGGTCTCCAGTTTCTCTTATGAATTTTTTCACTTTTGAGCCTGGTAAGGCCTTTTTTTACCAACGAAGCCCACACACCGCTCCATGCATCTCCTGAATCAAGAGTTAACTGCCTTCTCTTTAAAAACAAAAACAGCAGTCCGAGTAGAAGTACGGCCGCAATCATGGCAACGAAGTCAAGCTGAATCATGACCAAAATACAGGCGATGGCCCCTATAAGGCTGATCCAACCTGAAACCTTAAATTCTGGGCGGAAATCGGAGCTTGTCCAGGACTCAAAGGCTGCGCTTATGTTCAGAAAGCCGTAGGTGGTGATAAAGAAAATAGATACCACTCTGGCTATCACGTCGAGCTCTCCAATCAAAATTCCAGCTTCGGCTATCAGAAATGTAAGTAAAAGTGCATTGCGAGGCTCATTAGCTTTGCCATAGCCTTTGCCAAAGAAACGTGGTGTTATTTTATCGGTGGAAATTGCTTGTAATATTCTGGGAGCTCCCAGGATACTGCCCAGTGCCGACGATAATGTAGCACCCCAAATTCCTGCTATGACCAATTCTGGCACCCAGGAGATATTCAGGAGGATGTTGGAGTCGCTGGCGAGCACTCCTGAATCCACGGTAAAATACAAATAGCAGGCAAACCCAACATACACCAGAAACCCGACCACAATAGCCAGGATGGAGCCGGTGGGAATTGACTTCTTGGGATCCTTGAGATCACCCGACATGGATACTCCCGCCTCGAAGCCAGTTACAGCCGGAAAAAAAATACCAAAAAGTACCATCACTGAAACTGTAGATGTAGAAATACCCGTTGTAATATCAGACGGGCCGAGATCATGCGAGCCCATAAATATGGAAACAAGGGAAAGAACTATGGCAGCCATGATAAAATACTGGGTCTTAATGGCCAATGATGTGCTGATAAATGTGAGCGTTGTGACGGCTACAAGCACAGCAGTGCCTGCTATTCTTATATTGTTGATTGAACCTTCAAAGCCCCAATAACTGAGGAAGCTTTCTGAAAATCCGATTAGGTACAGGCTCACGCTGAAGGAAAGGCCCACAAATAATGCGAGGCCAAGAGTGCCTCCAATAGGCAAACCAAGGCTTCTGCTTATCATGTAGTAGGTGCCCCCCGCCTCCACCTTCTTGTCTGTGGCAATGGAGGAAACACTCAACCCTGTGGTGACGGAAATGATGTGGGCGACCAAAATAATGCCAAGGGTGGTCAAAAGACCCACCTCCCCAACAATCATGGGCAACCTCAAATACATGATAACGCCAAGAATAGTTAGGATGGAGGGTGTGAATACCCCACCAAAAGTTCCGAACTTGTTGCTTTTAGCCATGGATCAGTTGATTTAAATAATATTCTTGCACTTGAGACTAACAACTTACCGTTTCGTCACAATATTTACTAACTAATTTGGTGACCTTCCGGGAAAATGCAAGTCTACATATAAACGCCTTGATATGGATATACTAAATGCCTACAGTGAAACGATTGCCATTTCATTGATAATAATTTTGTCCTACTTTTTTAATCAGTTTTCCAAGAAAACCAATATTCCGAGCGTGCTCCTCTTAATTGCACTTGGAGTAGGGGTTCAGCAGCTCCTGGCTTATTACCAAATCAATCTCGCAGGCGGCATCATGGAAGCATTGGAGCTTTTGGGAGTAGTAGGGCTTATCATGATTGTGCTCGAAGCTGCGCTTGACTTAAAACTCACTAAAAAAAAACGGCCACTGCTCATCAAGTCCTTCATTGTAGCATTGCTCTCTCTGCTAATTACCTCCCTCGGCATTGCCTATTTGTTTCAACACTTCTTCTTCGACTCGTTCTACACTTCTTTGATCTATGCCATACCGCTTTCAATCTTAAGCAGCGCCATCATTATCCCCAGCGTAGGAAATCTTTCTGACTCAAAAAAGGAGTTCATGATATATGAAAGCACCTTTTCTGACATCCTGGGTATCATGTTTTTCTATTTCCTGATAGGCAGTGCGGACACCACAACAACTTCAGAAGTGGTCTGGGAGGTTTCCAGCAGTATCCTGATCACCATAGCCCTTTCTATTATTATCAGCTACTCACTGGTGCTTCTCCTGCAAAAGCTTACAACAAAGGTCAAACTGTTCTTCCTCATAGCAGTTTTGGTGCTCCTATATTCCACCGGAAAAATGTTTCATCTCTCCTCGCTTCTCATCATCATGGTATTCGGCCTTGTACTGAGCAATCACACTATTTTCTTTAGGGGCAAACTGAAAAAACTAATCGATGAAACTGCCCTGAAACACATACTAGAAGACTTCCATGTGGTGACAATGGAGTCGGCCTTTGTGGTACGAACCTTCTTCTTCGTAATTTTTGGCATGACGCTAGATTTTTCTGGTCTCACCGAAGTGTCTTCCCTTATTATATCACTTGCTATACTTGTGTTAACTTACGTTGTCAGATATATCCTGCTCAAATCAGTTGTCATCAAAAACATTAGCCCACAGCTATGGATAGCGCCCAGGGGGCTGATTACTGTTCTGCTCTTTTTCTCCATACCGGCCGAATATCAGAACAGTGTCTTTAGTGATGCTATTCTCCTCATAGTCATCATTGCCACCAGTGTAACGATGACTATGGGGCTGGTATTCAAAAAAGAAGATTTCGATGAAAAGGAAGAACTCGAGTTCAGCAACTGGGAAAAGTTGGACAGTGAGATCGAAGAGCTTTCGAAAACCAAATAGGGTCTGCGCCCAACATGAACCACGGAGGTCAAATGGCAAACAATCATTAAATGAGTGGAAATGTGCTAACCGTACTTGATTTAAAGAATGTGCCCGATGAAATCGTGGTAGAGAAGATACTGTCTACCCGCAACTCCAAGTTATTTGAGGTCATTTATGATCGGTATGCGGACAGAATTTACAATAAATGCATCAGCTTTTCACACGATCCGACTATTGCTGAAGATCTTACCCACGAAGTTTTGGTTAAGATCTACATGAAGTTGGCAACTTTCAATCACAAATCGAGCTTTTCTACCTGGATGTACTCCATAACATACAATCATTGTGCTGATTTTTACAAAAGACAGACAAGACAACGGGAAGAAAAGGAGTCTCTTACGGTTGAGCTCAGAGAGCTTGCCAGTCCGTCGGACGAGGAGTTGTTTGAGATCAAGATAAACCGGTTAAGTACTCTCCTCAATAAGTTAGAACCCGAGGAGAGGATGATACTATTGATGAAGTATCGGGATGACGTCTCGATTAAGGAACTTTCGAGGATACTTGAGCTGAACGACAGCGCAGTGAAAATGCGCTTAAGCCGTGCAAGGCAAAAAATCATTGACCTCAACAAAGCATTGTTTTCTGAGAATATTTACTAGCAAGCGAACACTACAGATGTCCAACAATAAATCAAATAATCCATTTAAGGAACTCGCAAACAAGGAAGAGGCTCCCGCAAAACTTAAGCAAAAAGTAATGCACAGCATCCAGTTAGCGGAAACCTTGAAGGATTTCGCAGAATTGTTTACGGTAAACATGGTTACCACTGCAGCAAAGTTGATTGATAATCAAGCGGCTGAAAGTAAAAAAGACGGCAATAAAAGTGACCAGCAGGAGAAACCCGAGTCTCAATAGAGAACAAAAACCAATTACTATCACTTGCCCCACTTGCCGATGCCTGAATTTGTAAAACTGCAGCCCTTGGCAGCAGGTCTTTCATTGCAGCTTCCCGCATTTTGCTAAGTCAGGCAATTAACCAAACCGTTTTTATCATGGAAAAGATTACAGACTGGACACAAATCGCCCTCGGGTCGTTGCTGGCACTAAGCCAAAAGCTAATGACTGAATTACCCCGGATTTTTGGGGCCATCCTTCTCATTATCATTGGGTGGGCCATTGCAAAAATTGTTTCATTTGCAATCAAGAAAGCGCTTACAGCTATCAAATTTGACAAGCTGACAGAGAAAATCAATGCTGATGAAATGCTGGCAAAGGCTAAAATCAACATTACCCCTTCTGCTGTTGTATCCAAATTCGTTTACTGGATTATCCTTCTGCTGTTCTTTGTTACGGCTTCCGATACGTTGGGCTGGATTGTCGTTTCGCAGTCTATTGGAGATTTGATAGCCTATCTGCCTAAGCTTTTCAGCGCCATTATCATCTTCCTTATTGGGTTATACATCGCCAATTTTATTCGCAAAGGACTCAAAGGAATTTTTGATTCGTTCTCCGTTGCATCAGGCAGTATCGTCAGCAGCTTCGCCTTCTACGTCATCCTCGTTATTGTTACTCTCACCGCACTTAGCCAGGCCGGGATTGACACTACCATTATCACTTCAAACGTAACTTTAATCCTCGGAGGCATCATGTTGTCATTTGCGCTCTCCTTTGGGCTTGGTTCAAGAGATGTACTTGCCAATATTCTTTCCTCATATTACACAAAAAATAATTTTGAAGCCGGACAAAAGATTCGCATCGGAACCAGCGAAGGAGAGATTGAAAAAATAGACAACATCTCCTGTGTGTTGAAAACAAAAACTGGAAAAGTAGTTATTCCTGTCAAAAGGCTTATTAGTGAAGAAGTTGTTATTGCAGGTTAAGTAAAGAAAGAAACAACACATCAGCTATGACTCTTTGATGCCTTCTAGCCTGTATTCAAAATATGTATCATTTGATCAGGTTTTGTATTAACGTTGCATCAAATCGTAGCTTTGTAACTATGCAAACAACTATCAAAGTAAGAGTAAGTGCCCAGCTAAAATTAGCCTTTCTCATTGCGCTGCTTGCAGGCCTTTCATCCAACAAGGCCTTCTCGCAGTACAACCCTACCATTCGGAGTGCCAGGCCAGGTCAGTCGGTTGGACCTTTTACCACTGGGAAAAATGTTTTTCAGGTGCAAACCGGAGGTACATACAACGGATACTCGTTAGACAATACTGACCTCACCGGCACTAACTACACCTATCTGGCGTCGTTGCGGTATGGGATTCTTGAAAAGCTTGAGATCAGGTCCGCTTTTGCTCTCCGCCATGACAAAACGAGTGTCTCAGATATGACAGCAGGCGGCTTGGGCATGTGGAATGCAGGCATCCGGTACAATATACTTGACGGCCATGGAGAAAAGCCCTCCCTTGGTATCCAGGCTGACGCCCGATTTACTGCCGTGGATGAGGACTATAAAGCGGCCAACCTCGCTCCCAGAATCATGCTTATTCATGGGCAGAGGCTCACCGACAAACTGGGGCTTACCACCAACTGGGCTGTGGCATGGACGGGCAACAATACTGATCCGGCCTTCAACTACACAGTGAATCTTTCTTTTCCTCTTACTGAAAAGGTGGGGAGCTTTATTGAAAACTATGGCACCATATTCAATGGTGATTTCGACAACAGGTGGGATACTGGTCTATCCTATCTTGTCAACAACGATTTCCTTCTCGACATGTCCGTCGGGTATGGGAAAAATGACGGCGTCAGCGATTGGTTTGTTGATGCAGGCGTGTCATGGCGAATCAAATTCAAATAAATCCAGCATTGGGAATCAAACACCTTTTCTTTTTTGCACTGGCAGCACTGTCATTTGCAACAGCAAGGGGACAAATGTTATTTCCTGAAAGTTACGCCATCATCCTCGACACTACCCGCCATTTTAAAGGATCGGTAGCCCCGTCGGTTCAACTCCGAAGGCAGAAGAACAACTATACGGAAATTTCAAATACGGCCGACCTGGTATACAGATTCAAAAGTCATGCAATTACCGTTGCCAACAAGTTTGAACTAACCAAAGACGGCGACGATGTAGTGCTCAGCGGGGGCTTCATTTATGCCAGGTATAAAACCTTCTACGACAATCCTCTGATAATGGAGTACTACGCACAATACCATTGGGCCGACGTGAGAGGACTTCAGGAAAAGTATGCTGCAGGCGCCAATGTGCGGTATAAATTTTATAAGAACGTTAAAGGGGGCTTGTTTGCCGGAGCTGGCCCATTTTTAGAAAGAGAAAAGTGGAACTTTGAAGGTGTCAGAGATGATGATTTGCCACCCGACACTTCCCCTGTTAAAACTGATGCGCTCAAGTTCAACCTATATATAAGTTCGATAAGATGTATCACTGAAAAAATTGAAATCCAGAATGCCGTTTACCTGCAAAATAAGTTCACAGATGCTTTCAACCAACCCCGGTTGGCTGCCAGTCTTGGTGTTCTATTATCGATAACTGAGTATATTGGGGTAGGCTTTCAGTTTCAAACCATCTATGACTATCGACCCATCGTTCCAATTGATAAGTTTTATTACAATACTTTTACCCAATTAGAAATTACCTTCTAGCCCTGATTTCTAAGGTAATTGTTTACTCCGGAAATTGCTGGATGCGCTCTCCACTTAACTGAGCGTCCTGATTTGGAACAACATTAAAAAATTTAACGCAACTGATATGAAACTCAAATTGTGCCTGGTACTTGCGATGTCTTTGTGTATCCTGCTTCAGGCCAACTGTAGACAGGCCGATTCACTCACAACCAAACCTGACTCACTGCTAAAAGCAGAGCGAGAGCAATTTGTACGTGACTCAATAGCCAATCAACTGGAAGAATACACCAACCAGGTAAGGCGAAGTGAGCAAAAAAGAATTGACGATTCGGTAAAAAAGGCCGAGCTTCTTCAACAAATCACCCTGCTAAAGGAAAATGATAAGCTGAAACAAGCTGACCTGCTTAGGCAAATCCGCTCTATTGAACAGCAGGACTCGATTAGAAAGGCAGAGCAGCTTCAAAGAATCGGCCAACTGAAGGAAAAGGCCACCGGCTACCCTGTAGCACCTTTTAATGACACTCTTTTCATGGTCTTCACCAAGCTCGGCCCGGTGATGCCCAGGGAAAGAGCGATCAACATCAGCCGGAAGATAGAACTGCTTTATGACGACGACAGCTTTGAACCCGACTCCCTTTTCGTTACCCTGAACGAATCAACAGCCGATATCACTTTTGGTGAAGTGATATTGATGAGCGTCACTGATACCGACGCACTTTGGATGGGAAAAGAAAAGGATAAACTGGCCAATGAGTATGCCGCATCCATTTCGCAGGCTATTTCTACTGAGAGGGACAACAACAATTGGAAGAACATCTTGCTCCGCATCTTTCTTACGGCCCTCATCTTAGCCGGCACATTTGGCATCATCTACCTGTTAAACAAGCTCTTCCGACAGCTCAACTTGTGGCTTATCAAAAACAGCGACTCACTGTTTCATGGCTTGAAGTTTAGAGACTATGAATTCCTGCCACCGAAAAGGGAGCTCGATCTTTCGCTTCAGCTTGGCGTCCTGCTCAAATGGGCCGTGTTTGGCATTATCATGTATTTCTCATTGCCACTGCTTTTCAGCGTATTTCCTTTTACCAGAGGCTGGGCAACGACACTTTTCAGCTGGGTTTGGGAGCCTGCCAAAAGCATCATAATGTCGGTACTCAGGTACCTGCCAAATATATTCTCGATTGCTGTGATTTATATGGCCACCCAATATTCCATCAAGTTTATCAAATTCCTGGCGATGGAAATTGAGGCTGAAAGGCTCAAATTCACCGGTTTCTACGCCGACTGGGCAATGCCTACTTTCAACATCATCAAGGTGTTGCTCTACGCCTTTATGTTTGTGGTTATTTTCCCTTACCTGCCTGGTTCCGACTCTAAAATCTTTCAGGGGGTTTCTGTTTTTCTTGGTGTGCTGTTTTCTCTTGGCTCCTCCACCGCCATTGCCAATGCTGTTGCAGGCCTTGTGATCACCTACATGCGTCCGTTCAAAGTAGGGGATCGGGTAAAAATTGATGACATTGTAGGAGACGTGGTGGAAAAATCCCTGCTTGTTACCCGAATACGCACACCAAAGAATGAAGACATTACCGTTCCCAATGCCTCGATACTTGGAGGTAAAACTGTTAACTATACCTCCTCCAGCAAGCAGCTCGGGCTTATTCTTCATACTACGGTAACAATTGGGTACGACGTGCCCTGGAAACAGGTACATGAATTACTGATTGCAGCTGCACTGGCCACCGATGGCATCAATAATGATCATCCGCCTTTTGTGCTGCAAACCAGTTTGGATGACTATTATGTGTCTTATCAGCTCAATGCCTATACCTCCGAGCCCAATAAAATGCCAAGGACTTACTCTGACCTGCACCAGAATATTCAGGATAAGTTCAATGAAGGTGGAGTCGAAATATTGTCGCCACACTACCGTGCACTTAGAGACGGTAATATGGTAACTACTCCGGCTGACTATCTGCCAAAAGACTATCAGGCACCGGCGTTCAATGTGAATAGTAAGCAGAGCAGCCCACCAACTAAAAAGTAAGCCATGGAAGATTTCGTGAAAGAATACCTCTACAATCCCACCGTCGGCAAATTGGTCACGGTGTTTATCGGCATCGCAGTTATTTGGGCCATCACTCAATTCATAGGGAAAACTTTTTCCGGAAAAATTGAAGACACTAAAATAAGGTACAAATCGAAAAAGGCAATTTCGTTTTTCGGATACTTTCTGGTAGTAGTGCTGATCACGGTCGTTTTCAGCGATAAGCTGGGCGGGTTTACGGTGGCGCTTGGCGTGGCCGGTGCAGGCATAGCATTTGCACTACAGGAAGTCATCGCCAGCGTTGCAGGTTGGATGGCCATTGTCTTCGGTGGCTTTTACAAAACCGGAGACCGGGTACAACTGGGAGGTATAAAAGGAGACGTCATTGATATTGGTGTTTTGCGAACTACACTGATGGAAATAGGCCAGTGGGTAAATGGAGACCTCTACAATGGTCGAATTGTGAGAATTGCCAATAGCTTCGTCTTCAAAGAGCCAGTTTTTAACTACTCTACCGACTTTCCCTTTCTTTGGGACGAGATCAAACTGCCCGTTCAGTTTGGTAGTGACTATCAAGAGATGAAAAATATGCTAAACAAGGTAGCAGCCGACATTGTGGGGAATTATACGTCAAACGCCCATCAAGAATGGGCCGGAATGGTGAAAAAGTACATGATAGAAGATGCTTCTACAGAGCCAACGGTCACCCTTGCTGCTAACGATAATTGGGTGGAGTTTACCCTTAGATATACCGTCGATTACAAAAAAAGGAGGAGTACCAAGGACTTGCTCTTTACAAGAATTCTGGATGAAGTAGATAAAAGCAAAGGCAAAATCAAGTTTGCTTCCGCTACCTTCCAGCTGGTAGAAGGTTCGCATATAAGAGTGGCGCTGGACAAATAGCATTACCATGCGATCAGCGGCATTTACCTGTGATGGCACAAAAAGACAGGTTTAAAACCGGGGCAAGCGCATTTAAAACAAATTAGATAAATTATTTTCAAAGCTGTTTTTCCACCCCGTTCCACGTCGGCAGCCCTAAAGGGTGAAACAGCGTGTGCCCGTGGTTCAACTGATATTGCTATCTTTCGGATTCGGCCTGCGCCAACCGGTGCCGGTTGATCAGGATCAACTAACCACCTAAGCCTACTTATGTTTACCTTGTTCTACTACTGCTTTATCAAGCCGGTTTCTCTATTGCCCTCCTGGTTGCTTTATGGCATTTCGGACTCCCTTTCGTTTATCCTGTTCTATGGCGGATTCTACAGAAAATCAATCGTCATCAAACAAATAACCGCCTCGTTCCCTGAAAAGTCGTCTGACGAGGTGCTGGAAATTACCCGTAAATTCTATTCGCACTTTTGTGACCTGATGGTGGAATCTTTAATGATTTTCAGCATATCCAGGGAGGAGGCCATTCGAAGGTGCACAATTTCCGGCGAGCAAGTATTCAAAGACCTTTTTGCAGAAAACAAGAATATCATCATCGCCGGGGGGCACTACAACAACTGGGAAATGTTGGCTGTGGCCATCGACGAGCAAATTCCACATCAGGCCATGGCGCTGTACACGCCCCTTGCTAATAAGGGATTTGATCGGCTAATGAGAAACTCCAGAGGCAAATACGGCCTACAGCTATATCCGAAGAAACGATTTTGGGAGATTTTTGAAGCCAAAGACGGGCCGCTCTTTGCTGCCGTGTTTGGTGCCGACCAGTTCCCCACAAAGAGTAAGAATGTTTTTTGGACCACTTTCCTCAACCAGGAAACCTGCGTGGCTTTCGGAACCGAAAAATATGCGGTAGAACAAGACTGTGCTGTCGTCTTTGGCCGGATCATCAAAGTCAAAAGAGGATGCTACCAAATGGACTTCGAATTGATTACGAAGGACGCTACAAAAGAACCCTTTGGCGCCATCACAAAAAAGCACGTGGCGCTGCTGGAAGCCGACATACAAAAACATCCCGAGTATTGGTTATGGACGCATAGGCGGTGGAAGAGAAAAAGATCACCAGAGCAGGCACTACACTAACCTGCTTGAGCAATAATGGCAGTGTGGCATCAGCCAACAATGACAACTGGCGTTAGAGAAAACGGCTTCGTTTATCTCAAATAATTTCGTAATCTTCAGCCAGGAGATAACTAGAAACAAAGAATAAAAAAGGAGCCCGTCATAACCTCACACCAAAATGTCAGCAAGAAATACGTCACCTAAAGCTCCCCCCATTAAGGTGGCCCATTTGTTTCGTCCACTCGACGAAGCGCTGATGGAGTTGCTGGCTTCATTGAATGACGATGACTGGCAAAAGCCAACGCCTGCGAAGTACTGGAAGGTGAAGGATGTCGCTGCCCATTTGCTGGACGGTAATTTGAGAACTTTGTCTATCCAACGTGATGGCTACTTTGGCGAAGCGCCTCCTCCGATAAAAGCTTATGAAGACCTTGTCGGCTGGCTCAATCAGCTCAATGCCGATTGGGTGAAGGCCAGCAAAAGACTGAGCCCGAATGTTCTTCGAATACTTCATCGGGCAACGGGCCCGCTGACGTCTGCCTATTATGAGTCACTGCCTTTGTGGGACGAAGCTATTTTCGCTGTGGATTGGGCGGGTGAATCGAAAAGCTACAACTGGATGCACCTGGCCAGGGAATACACTGAGAAGTGGCACCACCAACAGCAGATAAGGGAAGCTGTTGGGCAGCCTGGCATCATGACCAGGGCATTTTTCTTTCCCATGATAGCCACCTACTTCATGGCCCTGCCACATACTTTCAGAAATATAGCAGCGCCTGAAGAGACGCTGGTCACTGCTACAGTAAGCGGCCAGGTGGGTGGAGCGTGGCATTTGGAAAGACAAAATGCTAACTGGGCGCTGGTTGACAAGCCTGACCGGGCGTCAGATGCCGCTGTGGAAATAGCCCCCGAACTAGCCTGGAAGCTATTTTCGAAAAACATCAGGCCCGATGACGTCAAACACCAGCTTAAAGTGGAGGGTGATAAACTTCTGGCAGCTCAGGTACTCCAAATGGTGTCAGTAATGGCATAAAACACATGAGCAAAACACCACCCAAAGCCAGCGCTATTTTGCCAATCATTGTATTGGCCCAATTTGCCTGTACCTCGCTGTGGTTTGCAGGCAATGCTGTATCAAAAGACCTCGTCAATTTGTATCAGCTGGGCGACGGCACGCTGGGCCACTTAACAAGCGCTGTTCAGTTCGGCTTCATCAGCGGCACGCTGGTGTTTGCGCTCCTTGGTGTCTCGGATCGCTTCTCCCCTTCCAGGGTTTTTATGGTATGTGCGCTGCTGGGCGCAACAGCCAACCTATTGGTGCTTTTACCCGATCAGGGGCTGACCTCTTTGTTACTCATCAGGTTCGCAACGGGCTTTTTTCTGGCAGGCATTTATCCCGTGGGGATGAAAATTGCTTCCGATTATCATGAAAAAGGGCTCGGCAAGGCGTTGGGCTTTCTTGTCGGAGCCCTGGTACTTGGCACAGCCTTCCCTCATTTAATCAAGAGCATTGGGCAGGGGCTTAGCTGGCAAATCGTTTTTGTTTGCACTTCAACCATTTCGGCTCTGGGAGGCATTTTCTTGTTTCTCACTGTACCTGATGGACCATTCCGCAAACCAAGCGTTAAAATTGATTTGCTTGTTTCGTTAGAAGTCTTCAAAAAGAAAGACTTTCGAATGGCTGCTTTTGGCTACTTTGGCCACATGTGGGAGCTTTATGCATTCTGGGCCTTCGTTCCTATTGTGCTTTCACTCTACCAGGATAGCCACCCATTAACCACATTAAACGTATCCTTTCTCTCCTTTATCGTCATTGGAGCAGGTGCTTTTTCTTGTATTGCAGGCGGCTATATTTCAGCAGCACGTGGCAGTAAATTTGTTGCCCAAATGGCGCTGACTATTTCCGGCTTGTGTTGCCTTTTGTCTCCGCTTGGCTACCAGCTGCCCTTTGCTCTTTTTATTGTATTTCTCCTCATTTGGGGGACTTCTGTTGTGGCCGATTCACCACAGTTCTCAACCCTGGTCGCTCAGTCGGCACCGAAGGAAAATACAGGCACGGCCCTCACAATTGTTAACTGCATAGGCTTTTCCATAACAATTTTTAGTATTGAAGTGGTGCAGTGGCTTATGCACTACGGCTCACCCAACTTAGCCCTCCTGGCCCTTGCCCCGGGCCCTGTCTTAGGCGTATTGGCTACTGTCAGGAAGAGTAAATAGATTCAATAAAATAAGGCACTGCCTTTTCTAATTGGCTTTATCCGCCTAAATTATCGATTATAACCGTGGGCCAATCTACAGGCCATTGAGCATTATTATGAAAGATCGATTTTCCGACAAAGCCAGCGGCTATGCCGCCTTCCGGCCCAAGTACCCTGAGACGCTTTTCAATCACCTCTACACTCATACAAAGGCTTTCGATGCAGCCTGGGATGCCGGCACAGGCAATGGACAGGTGGCAGCTGTGTTGGCAGGTAAATTCAACAGGGTATATGCCACCGATATTAGCATAAAGCAACTGATGAAGGTGCCGAACATGGCAAACCTAAGCAGTTTTGTGGCAGACGAAGCAGCTCCACAAATTTCGGACACCTCTATCGATTTGATCACTGTAGCGCAGGCCATTCACTGGTTTCAGGTAGATAAATTCTGCGATGAGGTAACCAGAGTAGCCAACCCTGGGGCTTTGCTGGCCGTTTGGGGGTATGGACTGATGCAGTTGCCTCCTGCCTATCAGCCCGCTGTCGATCATTTCTACAGCAAGGTAGTTGGGCCCTATTGGGATGCTGAAAGAAAACACATCGACAATAGCTATGCCGACATCTCTATTCCTTTTAAGGAACTGAAGCCCTCCGAACACTTTGAGATGACCTACAAATGGAATACAGAAAACCTGGAGGGATACCTCAACACCTGGTCGTCGGTGGGCAACTACATCAAAGAAAAGAGCGAGAACCCGGTCACTCCCTTTATCAAAGAACTGAAAATCAATGGCCTGGCAGAGAGCTTTCCTGTCTCCTTCCCGCTTTTTATTCGCCTTTTCAGGCTTTAAAGTGGGTTGATGGTATAGATGAACTTCAGTTGGATGATATGGTCGGTAAAGTGAAACTGTTCGGCCTTTAAGGTTCGGCCCCACTGTAGCATGTAGTAGACATCTACCCTTATCGCCGGAGAAAGGCTATTGCTTACTCCGAAATAGAGCCGCTCTGTATTAAAGAACTGGTCGCTCAAATGACCGGAGTTGGTGGTCAAAAAAGGCTCGTACTGAAGTGCCAGCTGAGCACTTTTTCCGCTGGCGTCTTTTTCCTTCAAAGGATAGCTTAGCCCCAACCTGTAACGAAGTCGCAGGTTTTGGTAGTTGTCGGCACCTTTCTGATAAAACATCCTTTCTTCCGCTCTGAAATAGTGCTGCAAGTCCACTTTCCAAAACAAATGATGTGTATACTGCAAACCAGCCCAATACCGAATTTCATTTCTCGGCTCCAGGTCATGGTCTTCTAGTCTGAACCACCCAACGCCTCCGAGCACCGTTACCCTCTTAGAGATAGTGTGGCTGATGCCTGGCCTTAAAACAGTTTGTCTCCAGCCAATGTCGTTTAGCTTTGTTCGATAGTATATATCACTTGACAGCCGGGTTTTGGCGCAAAGGTTGTAATTGATAGTAGGGTCTAACCAAAGTTGAAAGTTGGTATTGTTTTGGGAAGACTGAGCACTAACAAACCGTAGGTTTGCTAGCAATAGGGCGGCAAAAAGGTAGAATCGCATCAAACGATAAATTTGATGCAAGTAGGCAAATAGCAATGATTATTTAAGCAGGTTTTTGAAAAAATAGCCATCAACAGATCTAAATGGTATAAGCCAGCTTAAGGAAGGCAATATCGTAAGAGTGATGATACCGTTCTTTTCTGCTGCCCTTAAAGCCCTGGCTTATATAGTTCAAATCTACCCTCCACTTGCTGTTGAGTTTTGCTCCCAGGCCATAGTAGTACCTATGTGTATAGGCATAAAGGTCATCGAACGGAGTGTTAAGGAGAACAAGCGGCTCAAACCCAAGGGAAAATGACAACACACCGCTCCCTTCAGCCCAATGGGCCACAGGCATTCCTCCACCGATTTTGTACCTGAACCGTGTGACATAGGGCGAATTCAACCCTTGAAAGATGACTCTCTGCTCCAACCTGAGGTAGTGGGTAAACTCCCAGGGGCCAATCTTCGGCCACCGGGCCTGCACGCCTTCCCAAACTCGGAATTCACTATGGTTCTCTGCTGTGGTAAAATCAACAAAGTAGTACCCTGTGCCCATCACCAGTGATACTTTGGGCCGGGCATTGTAGCTCACCACCTCCCGTAACACATAGCCCTGCCAGCCATTTTTTGCTAGCTGGTACCTGCCGAAAGCGTCGGTTGTGAACCTCCATTTTGGAGTCGGATTATATATGAGGGAGAACTGAGACCACAACTGACCGGTCTGTGCATGCCCGGTCTGACAAGCAACCAGCAAAATAAAAAGTACAAATCCCTTGAGCTTCAATTGGAATGGTTGGTTAGGAACACAATTGATTGAGTCCGGGCGTCTCCGAAAGATAGATACCAGCCAATGGAATGCGCCTTAGTTTTATACCTGTAGCATATTTCGAGAGTAAACGGTAAAATAGATTTTCACGCCACTCATTTTCAATCAACCAGTCAATTGGTCGCCAAAAATGAAACATATACCTTTATTACCTCCCAATCAACGATGAAGGAAATACTACCAGGCTTTCGTTTCCGTCCTTACCAACAGTTGCTACCCCAAACAAGAAATTGTCGATCACAAATCCCTCCAGGGTAAATTCGGTCAGTTTGCCAACAAACCGGCTGCTCTCCCATTGCGGTACCGTAGTGTCTCGCCAATAAATTCTGTAGCCAGCCAGGTTCGGATCGTCAACTGCAGACCAGGCAAGCCTGGTAGCCGGCTGAACAGCTCCTCCAATTTTTACTTCAGCGGGTGCCTTCGGTGCCCAGGCCAAACTGGCCAGATTAATAGCATTGACAGCAGTCAGCTTGGCAGCATAATCGAAGTTGACTCCTTCGGTAACATCACCATACTTGACGCCGTCCTCAACCCTCACATCCTGATGCTGGCGGGGATAGTACTCATGAGCTTCCATGATCCGGATTCCGGCATAACCCACGTCGTTGAAAGGCCGGTGATGTCCTCCTCGCCCAAACCTGTCCAGGCGATACACCATCATTGGGTTCATTTCGGGCATGTAAGTGGAAACGGTCTTGTGCACATACCGAGCTAGCTGGCGGCTAATTCCATCTACCTCTCCTCCATAAAAGCGGCGACTATCTCTTTCTTCTTCGGTTTCCGTTACCGGAGTGGGCTCGGAAAAGATCCGGAAAGTACGGTTATCAATCACACCATCTACCCCTTCAATGTTGCCAATCATGTCGTTATTCATTACCCCAATGATATCCCAGCCTTGTTCTTTGGCCATTTCAGCCATGTAGGTACCGCCTACAAGGCCTTGCTCCTCCCCTGAGAGCCCCACGTAAATGATGCTGTTCGGAAACTTATACTTGCTCAGCACCCTGGCCGCCTCAATAGCCCCTGCCATGCCTGAAGCATTGTCGTTCGCTCCCGGGGCATCAACTTTCCCATCCATCACATCAGTTGCTCTGGAGTCGATATCAGCCGACATAATGATGTAGCTATTCGGGTTGACTGTTCCTTTTTGGATAGCAATCACGTTGGTGACCACCGTTGGCTCCTTGATCCTGGCAAACTTATCTGCAGGCACCTTGTTGTGCTGATAAGTTACTGTAAGGCAGCCACCGCAGTCCTTAGCTATTTTATCGAACTCAGCTTTGATCCACCTGCGGGCAGCTCCAATGCCCCTCGTAGCTGAAACGGTATCTGAAAGAGTGCTTCTGGTACCAAAGCCAGCTAAAGTCCTGACGTCTTTTTCAATCCGGGCTGAAGAAACAGCGTTTGCAATGTCATACATTCGCAGGTCCTGGGCCGGCGGCGCCTGGGCAGACTGAGCCTTCAGAGGCTGCTTGCCGAACCCTGCAACAAAAGCAAAAAGGAGATAGTAAAGTCTAAATTTCATATTGTTCCGATTGATCAGGCGAGGAAGGTAAGCAAAACTTTGTTTGTGTCCGGACAAAAATCTACGAAGAGAACCATATCGGCTACCAGCGGCTGCCTTGACTTTACGCAGGTACCTCAAAGGAAGTGACGGAACATAAATTGCCTATATACAGCTTTCATTTTCTAAGCCTGACCCACAATAAAAAGTACGTTCAATCCGCAGTTAAAGGAGCGTCTTTAACAACTAAGCCCAATAACACTCAGGCAAATCAATCTATTTTCCTATTTTTCAGGGCTTGTACAAAAACACCTGCTTAACGCCTATTGCATGAAGACCAATCGCTACCTGCTTGTAAGTTCTGTTGTGGCCGCCCTAGGCGGTCTTTTGTTTGGATTTGATACCGTCGTTATCTCTGGTGCCGACCAGCAACTTCAGGCGCTCTGGGGCACCTCTGATCTTTTTCACGGCTCCGTGGTCATGTCGATGGCGCTGTGGGGCACAGTCATCGGCGCCCTGTTTGGCGGCTATCCCACCGACAAGTTTGGAAGAAAGAAAACCTTGTTTTGGATAGGCGTTCTTTACTTTGTGTCAGCCATGGGGTCTGCCTTCGCCTGGGATCCCTGGTCATTCGCCATTTTCAGGTTCGTCGGTGGTTTGGGTATTGGTATCTCCACAGTTGCCGCTCCTGCTTATATCTCCGAAATAGCCCCTGCGGATCAAAGAGGCAAGTTGGTGGCATTGTACCAATTCAATATTGTTTTTGGCATCCTTCTGGCCTTCGTTTCTAACTATTTGCTGAAAGACATCGGCGAAAATGCCTGGCGCTGGATGGTAGGCATGGAAGCGTTCCCCGCCTTCATCTACCTGGCATCCACTTTTTCTCTTCCCGAAAGCCCAAGATGGTTATATGTGCACAAAGGTGACAGGGAAGCAGCCGTGGCCATCCTGAAAAAAATTGGGACAGACGAAAAGGAGCTGGTAATGGCCACAAAAGACGAAGCGGCACAACATGCGAGCGAGTCTATTTTTCAGGGCAAGTACAGGTTTCCTCTGATGCTTGCTTTCTTCATCGCCTTTTTTAACCAAATGTCGGGCATCAATGCCTTCCTTTACTATGCCCCAAGGATATTCGAAGCGGCTGGACTGGGTGCCAGCTCCGCACTTTTAAGCAGTATTGGGATCGGGATCACCAATATGGTCTTTACATTACTTGGCCTGTACCTGATAGATAAAGTGGGACGGAAAGTGCTCATGTATATTTGCTCTTTTGGTTACATCATTTCATTGAGCCTGGTGGGCATTGCGTTCTACCAGCAGTGGCAGGGCATGGCGGTGCCCATTTTCCTGTTCCTTTTCATTGCAGCTCACGCCATAGGCCAGGGCACTGTTATCTGGGTTTTTATCTCCGAAGTGTTCCCTACTCATTTACGTGCTTTTGGTCAGTCGTTTGGTAGTTCTACACACTGGGTGCTGGCAGCGTTGGTGACCTTGTTTATGCCGGCCTTACTTAGCGGCTTCAGCAGCCCCGGTATGGTGTTTTTCATCTTTGCTTTCATGATGGTGCTGCAGTTGGTGTTTGTGATTTTTATGATGCCGGAGACAAAAGGACGATCGCTGGAGGAAATTCAGCAGGACTTTGGGATAACGAAATAGTCATTTAACATGATGGCTTCCAATGTCCAAATTGCGTAATGGATTTCCTGTTCATCGTGGGCATTGCTCAGGCGTTCTTTTTTGCTCTGCTTTTGGGTAGAAAAAAAGACAAGTCTGTCGCTGACAAGATTCTCCTGGTTTGGCTAATTTTTATCGGACTTCACCTCCTGGGTTTCTATTGGGACTACTCTGGCTTTTCCAGCCAACATCCTCATCTCCTTGGCTTTAGCTGGTTTATGCCCATAGCAGAAGGGCCATTTTTGTGGATTTACGCTGCGGCCCTGCTTTCTGGTGCCAAGCGATTCAATCCCTGGTGGTTGATCCATTTTGTGCCATTTGTACTTCTGAATGTCTCTATCTATGACTTTTACCTGAGTCCTCCTGAGGAGAAAGCTCAATTTGCCGCCACCTTGTGGGAAAACCCACCATGGCAGGCAGTGCTTGGTAATTTTCTCACACTGTATTCAGGGCCCGTCTACGTCCTTTTTCTCCTTGTTCGACTGAAACGGTTCAGAAATGGTCTCAGGGATTTCTTCTCCTCCACTGAAAGGATCAACCTACTATGGCTGCAACGGCTTACCTGGGGCCTTGGTGGTATCTGGGCCGTGGTGCTGGGCACGTACGCCTACTGCCGAATTGCTGACACTCGTTTACCCGACAATAACAACTATTACATTTTTATTGCGGTAAGCTTATTTGTGCTTTTTCTAGGCTACCATGGTTTGAAGTATGAGAACATTCTTGTGAAATATGCTTCACCAGATGTGGCCAGCGACGAGGCTGCCACGGCAGAGCGATATAAAAAATCCGGGCTGAAACCCACCGATGAAAAAGTCCTGCTGGATCAAATAAAATCGCTGCTGGTGGAGCAAGAGCTCTACCTGGAACAAAACCTGACGTTGGACGATTTGGCTAAAAAGCTCGACAAACCCCGCCATTATATCTCACAGGCAATAGGAAGTGAGGAAGGCCTGACTTTCTACTCGCTTGTCAACCAGCTACGGGTGGAAGCGGCAAAAGAAAAGCTTGTTTCCGATGAATTTGCGCATTTTAGCTTGCTGGGGATTGGCCTTGATAGCGGTTTCAATTCCAAGGCTTCCTTCAATCGGGTTTTTAAAGAGTATGCCGGCATCAGCCCGAGCGAGCACAGGGAACGCCACCAAAAGATTCATCAACAATAGGGCTCATCCCGCCGGATGAGGCGATACCGTTCTTGAAAAGCACTTATTTGGCATAAAAAAACTCATGAATAAAAGGATTAAAATTATCTTATGGAGCTTGCTTGTGATTCTTTCCATTAGCGTTGCAGGCTATGCTTTTTCATATTTAAGCTTTACGCCTGACAGAGGTTTCCCTGCTCAAAAACCTGAAGCGCTCAGAACAAGTGTTTTCTGGCTCCTCGCCTTTTACACCCACATCAGCTTTGGGGGAATCGCCCTCCTTACCGGCGTTTTTCAATTTTCTGAAAAGTTGAGAAAAAGAATGGCGCTACATCGCACTTTGGGTAAAATCTACCTGATAAGCATTCTCCTGGGTGGAGTGGCTGGATTTATACTTTCCTTGTTTGCTGAAGGGGGAATCATCGCTAAAGTGGGCTTCAATCTTTTGGCTGTCACCTGGCTGCTTACCTCATGGTTGGCTTACAGCAGCATACGAAATAGAGACTTAGAAGCGCACAGAAAATGGATGCTCAGAAGCTATGCTGCCTGCTGCGCCGCTATTTCACTCAGACTTATTTTGCCTTTCGAACTGGCGGCTTTGCACATGGATTTTACCACAGCCTACCAGATTGTGGCCTGGGCCTGCTGGGTACCTAATATGATTGTAATAGAAATGTATATCAGGATCCAAAAGCAAGTACAGTTGGCTTGAGAACAGAATACTCCATCAGAGTCCCCTTCGGGAGACTCTGATGGAAAGCTCATTGAAAGCAACTACTCACTGGAGTCGTTAAGTCTCGCTTTGAGTGTGCTAATCACGCTGTCAAAAAAAAACTGGACCAACGGACTCCGTTCCGGATCTTTTTCGCTTTCAATTAACGAATGAATATATCGGGATTTATCGGATGCTTGAATATTTAACGGTGGGAACCCAGTCTTTAGCAGTATGAGGCTCGATAGCAGCCTCGCCATCCTTCCGTTGCCATCCCAAAAAGGGTGAATGACATTAAGAAACTGATAATGGAAAATCGCTGAAATTCGTACCGGATGGGTCAAATACTCTTTCGTGGAAGATTTACCTAGCAATTCGTTCGTTTGAAATATCAATTGGCTCATTGCCGATTCAACTTTCTCCGGTGCTAAGTATTCATGAATATGGTTGTCTGGACGAATGGTGGCATTGACTTCCATTTTATATTCTCCGGGCCCACCGGTCAACGGATCGATTACTTCCCATTGATATGGATCCTTCATCAGATCGCCGTGAAGCTTTTTGATGACACTCTCCGAGAGATCAAGTGTCTCATAGGTACTAAAAATAGTATCAAGAACTTCTCTGTGATTCTTTAGATCCGAAAGATCCTTCAGGTTTGCTCCCAGTTTAGTGGTACCATCTCTCAAAAACCTGAGGGTCTCAGCATAAGTTAATGTCAACCCCTCAATCTTAGTGGAATGATAGGTGAAAGTGTTTTTAACCTCTTCTTTTATTTTGCTGTCCCAACTTTCGAAAGGGAAAGCATTCCTGTAGTCACGATAAAGCTCATTAAGTATCAGTAATTTCTGTTGGAGTTGCATTTGGATGAATATCCAAAATTAAATCATAATCTACACCTTTGGTTCTGAGTTTATCATACCAGGCCATGATATCGGCCGGGTAGGCGACCAGGTCATCGCCACGCTTGGTTACCGTTTTCCCCATAATAAAGCTTTCGAAGTCTTGACGCAGTGCCTCCGGTATTTCTGAAAAGTACACCGGCTTTTTAGCTTTAGCTAAATCAGATACTTTAAGAAAAATATCATAACTAACCATGGTCATCAAAATTTAGACATCGGGATCCTTTGGACATCACTCAGAATCCCCTTCGGGAGACTCTGATGCTATTAAGTTAAGAGGTTCATTGTCCCATTCTATTTTAACCCCTTCCCCTAAAGGGCGTATGGATTACCGTTAGCAGGCCCTTTAGGGATTAAGGGTAAAATGCTCTTAACTTAATAGCATTGCGGAAGACTCTGAGGGAAGATCCAAGCGAGACGCATTTAACTATTCTTGCTTTTCATTTACCCAAACAGTAAATAGTCACTCTATACTAGTAAGCCCTTACTGCTACGCCCCGCATGAAGTTGATAAACGCTCGATTCACTACTCTGTTACCACCGGCCGTCGGATAGTCGCCTGTGAAATACCAGTCGCCTGAATGGCCTGGGATAGCTTTATGTAGGTTGGGCACAGTCTGGTACAGCACCTCTACTTCTGCTTTCAGCGTTTTCGGCTTCACAATCTCAGAGATCTTTTCAGAAATCTGATCGTCAGTAAACGGATCGTACAATTCTTTTACAAAGTTGGGGGCCTCTGTATCCTCTGCGTGCATCACGCATTTTTCATACACTTCATCCAGCAAGTGCTCCTTGCCATGGTCTTCCAATAGCTTCAACACTGCCCTGAAAGCAATGAAGTCCTTCATCTTGCTCATGTCGATGCCATAACAATCGGGGAAGCGGATTTGAGGAGCAGAAGACACCACCACAATTTTCTTTGGCTCCAATCTGTCTAGCAAAGTCAAAATGCTCTTTTCAAGTGTGGTACCTCTCACAATACTATCGTCGATCACCACGAGTGTATCAACCTTTTTCTTTACTACCTCATAGGTAGTGTCATACACGTTGGCCACCAGGTCGTCACGGTGCTGGTCGTCGGTAATGAAAGTACGTAGCTTCGCATCTTTGATCACCAGCTTTTCCACTCTGGGCCTGAACGACAGAATCTCTTCCAGCTTCCTGGGATCAGTGATCTTTTCTTTCAAAATCACTTTCTTGCGTTGCTTGATCAGGTATTTTTCCATGCCCGCCATCAGCCCAAGGAACGCCGTTTCAGCCGTGTTGGGGATATAACTGAACACTGTGTTTTGCAAATCGTGGTCGATGGCCTTTAGTACCTGAGGCACCAGCAGCTCACCCAGCATTTTTCGTTCCTGATAGATGTCCGGATCGGAACCACGGCTAAAGTAGATGCGCTCAAAAGAGCACGACTTCTTTGGTATTTTCTTAATAAACTTTTCTTCTCTGAAGCTGCCGTCCTTTTCTATGATCAATGCGCTGCCAGGTTCTATCTCCTTGATATCCGAATAGTTGATACCAAAAGCAGTTTTGATGGCCGGCTTTTCTGACGCCACTACCACCACCTCTTCGTCGGCATAGTAATAGGCGGGCCTGATGCCGGCAGGGTCACGGGCAACAAAAGCCGATCCATGTCCAATGAGGCCAGCCATGGCATAGCCACCGTCAAAGTCTTTGCATGAGCGCTTCAAAACCCTTTTCAAATCGAGCTTCTCTTCTATGATATCAGTAATTTCCTGATTGCTGAAATCGTCTTTGTACTTATCAAAAAGCAACTGATTTTCTTCATCAAGGAAATGGCCGATTTTCTCCATCACAGTAACCGTGTCGGTCTTCTCCTTGGGGTGCTGGCCAAGCTCGATCAGCTTCTTGAAAAGCTCATCCACGTTGGTCATGTTGAAATTGCCGGCTACCACCAGGTTACGGCTTCTCCAGTTGTTCTGGCGCAAAAATGGGTGGCATTTTTCTATGCTATTGACGCCGTGCGTACCATACCTCAGGTGCCCCAGCCAAAGCTCGCCGGTAAATCCATAGTTCTTTTTCAGCCATTCAGCATCGAAGTATTTCTCTCCTCCCTCTCTCTCCGCCTTCTTGTACTTCTTCATCACCTTATCGAAAATCAAAGAAACAGCTTGATTTTCGATAGACCGGTATCGGCTGATATACCTGTAGCCGGGCTCAATATTTATTTTGATATTGGCTACTCCGGCTCCATCCTGCCCTCTGTTGTGCTGCTTTTCCATCAGCAGGTAGAGTTTGCTGGCTCCATAGGCAGGCGACTGATACTTATCAATATAATATTGAAGGGGTTTTCTGAGCCTGATGAGCGCTATGCCGCACTCGTGTTTAATTTGATCACTCATAATTGGGTTACCGGGAAGGGTATTTGCTGAATTATTTGGATTAAACTGTCAGGCTTTAAAAAAAAGAACACCAGCATAAAAACAAGAAGGCAAGCCGTCATGATCTGGCCTGCCGTAAGTGTTTCCATCCCGGAAGTGTCTTTTTCCTCCACCTTCAAAAACATGAAGTAGGGTATCTTTAAGTAATAAAATAGTGCAACCACAGTGTTTCCTGCTGCTATCAGGAGAACAAACAACAACAAACTCCCCGAAGAAGTTTGCCATTCGTTCCAAAGTGACGAAAAAATGTAAAGCTTCCCGGTGAACCCAGCTAGCGGAGGAAATCCCACCAGCGACATCATGGCGACCAGAAACGCAACAGCAAGGAAAGCATGTTTCTTACCAAGGCCCTTGTAGTCATTGAAAGAGAACTTTTGCTCCCGTTCCATATGATCTACCAGATAAAAGGCCAAGTAATTCATAAAGAGATAAATGAAGATGTAAAAGTAAAAACTTGTTACCGCAAATCCATCATTTATCGCAATTGGTAATACTAAAAATCCTGCCTGGGCTATTGATGAATAGGCTAGCATCCGTCGCACGTTGCTCTGATTCAATGCTGCCATATTGCCAAAAACGATAGAAACAGAGGCCATGAAAATCAAAAACTGACTGTAACTGCTAACTACCGAAAAGCCTTCTGTGAGCCTTAAAAGCACGATCAGGCCGCCAATTTTAGGCACGACGGAAAAAATGGCCGCAACCGGCACAGGAGCCGTTTGGTAAATATCGGGTGTCCACAGGTGCATGGGGAACAAAGCGATCTTAAAGAAAATGCCCATCAGCACGAGTACCATCGCAAATAAGGCCAGGGGTTCGTTGGCTTGTTGTAACTGTGTGATAAAAGCTTCGGTGGTAAATGCCAACGATCCGGTAAGCCCATAAAGCAGGGAAATCCCATACAGCATCAGGCCGCTGGCAAAAGCGCCAAACAGCAAGTACTTGATGCCGGCTTCAAAATTGAGCTTTTTGAACCCAAACACCGTAAGAATATAACCGCTGATCGAGGTAAGTTCAAGCCCCAGGTATACTGAAAGCAAAGTCGTGCTGCTCACCATCAACATGCCGCCCAATGCAAGCGAAAGGAGGATATAGTAGTATTCTGTCCGAAGCTGCAAGCCAGTTCCGAAAAGAAGAGTGAGCGCCAGGGCCAGGAGAATAATGGCTTTGGCGAACAACCCATGCCTGTCGGCTATCAGCTGACCGGAAAACAAGAGCCATCCCTCCGGCATTTGCACCCACAAAGGCAAAATGAGCCACAGCGCTACGAATGCGAAAAGCATCGAAAGCACCAGCAACAATAACGGCCGCTTGCCCGATGTGACCAGGTCAATTATAAGAAGCAGTATTATTCCAGCACCGATTGCTAACTCAGGCCCCACCTGATTGAGGCTTCCCAGGGCTTCCAGCAACTGAAACGATAAGCCTTCTTTGTGCATATTTAGCTGCCTTCTGATTTAAGTGACTGGATGATAGTATTTCCATTTTCGAAAACAAGCTCTTTCATCTGATTGATACTTCCGTTCATTAAGTCGAGAAGGAAATGAGGAAAAATGCCAAGCAAAAGCACAAGGAAAATCAATGGTATGAACATCAGCCACTCCCGGTTGGTCAGCTCGGTCAGCATATCCTTCCAGGCTACCTCCCTAAGCGCTAACCTACCGTAGAACATGCGCTGCAAGGTCCAGAGGTAATACGCAGCTGAAAGCACCAGACCAAAGGTAGCCAGCACCGCCATCCATTGCGGCACCTGCCCATTGATTGACGAAGACTGAAAAGCCCCAAGAAAAACCAATAGCTCACCAATGAAACCTGAAAGGCCAGGTAGCCCCAGAGAAGCAAAGAAGAAAAAGACTGTAACGGCTGTAAAATAAGGCATCTTTTCCGCCAGGCCACTGTAGTTCTCTATCATTCTGTCGTGCGTGCGGTCGTAGAGCACTCCAGCAATCAGGAAGAGCGCTGCCGAGATAAACCCGTGGCTCACCATCTGAAACACTGCACCGGAGTACCCTTCGGTGGTGCCGGCGGCAATACCGAGCAGCACAAAGCCCATATGGGAAACGGATGAGTAGGCAATCAGCTTCTTCAAATCGGACTGTGCCATGGCATTGAATCCGCCATAGATAATGGCTATTACCCCTAAAAAGCCTACCCACCACGAGTAGTCGAGCGCAGCCTCCGGAAAAATAGGATAGGCAATTCGCAACAAGCCATAGCCGCCAATCTTCAGCAAGATACCGGCCAGCACTACCGACACTGGTGTGGGTGCTTCCACGTGGGCATCGGGGAGCCAGGTATGAAAAGGAACGGCAGATAGCTTGATGATGAAGCCTACAAAAAGGAATAAGAATGCCAGGGATCGAATAGAAACGCCTCCCCATTCCTTGAGGTAGGTGGGATCCAAAATGCTTCCTGCAATAAAGTTGGCTGGGTCGCTCATGTGCAGGAGATTGAAAGTCCTGACCAGCCTCCCATCAGCTAATATTTCAGTGGGATCCGACACCGAGATATAGAGGCCGATCATCGCCACGAGGATCAGCACTGAGCCAAACAGCGTATATAAAAAGAACTTTATCGATGCATATTCTCTTCTGATACCTCCCCAAATACCGATTAGGAAGTACATAGGCAAGAGCATGAATTCAAAGAAAATGTAGAAGAGGAAAAAGTCGAGGGCCACAAAGCAACCAATAATAGAGCTGCTCAACAGCAGGTACAACGCAAAATAGCCTTTCACCTGTTTGGTGATCGACCATGAGCTGATCATGCCGATTACCAAAATAAGTGTAGACATCCACAGCAGCGGCACACTCAATCCGTCAACACCCAGCAGGTAGTCGATAGACAACACCCCCCAGCCCCCGAGGTCCATGGTGATCCAGTCCGCTTTTTCCACAAAGTGAAAGCTTTCAATGGAATAACTTCCGCCGCTTTCCGGAAACTGATAAAACTGAAACAAGAGGATGCTGCTGCCTGCAAGTTGTAGTAACACCGCTGCCAACGATATCCAGCGGATGGCAGTGGCTTGCCTGTCTTTCATCAGCAACACTATCAGCGCTCCTACAACAGGTGTCCATATAATCAGCGATAACAGATAGTTCATCATTGGCTTACTTAATCAATATCCAGGTAACTACCAGTAAGGTAAAAAATAACGACCATGCTATATATTTCTGCACCGCACCGCCCTGGAAGGATCGTGCAATGTTACCAAAAAATTCAGTGATTCGAACCGTGAGCACTACCAGGCCATCCACCACCTTCTTATCAAACCACCCTACGACCATTGAGGCTACCACCATCAAAACTCCCGTTAAATTGACCACAGGATCAATCACACGCCTATCAGCCCAGGATGACGCTCTTGTCAGTTGGTTGAAAGAATACACCACCGTTTGGTCATAAAGCTCATTCAGGTACCAGTTGTTAAAAGACAATTCACTCCAAAAGCCAGGCTTCGTCGTCTTTTCTTCCAGTTCTGCAATAGCCTGATGCTCATCTTCGTCATACATCACATACCCCAGGCCGACACCCGTGAGAGAAACCAATATGGAAATAATAGCTATTGTCTTATGTGGAATCTCGTTGGTCGTCTCAAGATAAAGGCCAGAAATGGTGGACCGGCCGGTGGCTACCAGGTCCATCAACCAACTGCCTTGCCCGAAGGGGTTCCAGTTGAACCAAATCCAAAGGCTGCCTCCCGCCAAAACCAGAAGAGGAATGGTGATTAGTTTGCCATTTTCTGTCAGGCCGCCCTTATTGCCTAATCCTGGTGTTTTATTGCTCCCGAAAAAAACCAACATGACCAGCCTGCTCATGTAAAAAGCAGTAAGAAAAGCGCTAAACAAGGCCAGCATAGGCACGATCCACCTCACGCCCCCCTCAGCGGAGGCCCACGAAAAGGCTTTTGTAATAATCGCATCTTTTGACAGAAAGCCTGAGAACATGGGAATGCCCGAAATAGCCAGTGCCAGCAAAAGGAAAACCAGAAAGGTAGTAGGCATATACTTTCTGACACCCCCCATCAGGCGCATGTCCTGAGCATCAAAGTGAGCCTGGCTTTCATGCGCAAACCGGTGCATAGCATGGATGATACTTCCCGCTGCGAGAAAAAGGCCCGCTTTGAATGCGGCGTGAGTGGCCAAATGAAACAGGCCTTCCTCTCTGCCACCAACCCCCAGCGCCAGCACCATAAATCCGAGTTGCGAGATGGTAGAGAAAGCCAATACCTTCTTGATGTCATATTGAGAAATGGCAGCTACGGCACCCATCACAGCAGTGATGGCACCAATAAAAGCCACCATAAACAGAGCGGGTGGTGTAAATAGAAAAAATACCCGGGCAATGAAGTAAATCCCAGCCGCCACCATCGTAGCAGCGTGAATGAGAGCAGATACTGGTGTAGGGCCTTCCATGGCGTCTGGCAGCCATACCTGCAAGGGAAACTGTGCTGACTTGCCTACCGCTCCGCCTAAGAGGCAAATGGAAATCACCGTGAACATAAACGGTGAAGAGGTAATCAACTCACCATTTCTTTCAAAATTAAAGACCTCTCCTTTCCATTGAATCGCATCTACCATCCCCTGCAGCTCACTGATGCTGAGGGTTTTAAAAATGGCATAGATCAAACAAATACCGATCAGAAAACCAAGATCACCTACCCGGTTGACAAGAAAAGCCTTGAAGGAAGCCAGGGCCGCCGACTCCTTTTTGTACCAAAACCCAATGAGGAAGTAGGAAGAAGTGCCCACCAGCTCCCAGAAACAAAACATCAGCAGCAAACTGTCTGACAGCACTATGCCTAGCATGGAGAAGGTGAACAAACCAAGACAAGCAAAATACCTATTCTTCCCTGGATCATCCTTCATGTATTCAAGCGAGTACACATGTACCAGCAAAGACACAGTATTTACGATCACCAACAAAAGCTGAGTGATGCCGGACAACGCCAGCGAAAACGAAAACTCAGTGTCTCCTACACTCCACCAGGAAAGTGAGAGCAACGACTCTGGTACACCAAAGTTGACTCCGAAAATAAGCCACGACAAAAGGGTGCTAACCGCCAGGAGCAACGTGGAGAATTTTCCGAGGCCGTCCTTTCTTTTTCGCCACAGCACCAGCCCTATTACAAATGACAGCAAAGGCAGCAGCCATAAGACGGCTATGGCACTCCAAATCCATATGTTGGTAGGTTGCTGTTCCATCTACTCTTCCACCAGGTTGCTTATTTCGTCAAGATTGGTCGTATGATATGTTCTGTACAACTTCACTATGATAGCCAATGCCAATGCCGTTTCGGCAGCGGCGATAGTAATCACCACGAGGGCAAAAAACTGGCCATCGAGCCTTTCAGGGTACAAGGCATTGAAATAAACAAAGTTGATATTGGCTGCATTGAACACAAGCTCAACGCCTATTAGCACGGCAATCACATTCTGTCGGGTGAGCACCAGCGCCACACCTGCCGAGAAAACAAAGGCGGATAGTAAAAGGTAGATAGAATTACCCATGCCCCTCCCCTTTGAACCGAGCGATAGTGGCAGCACCCACCAGCGCCACAAGCAGTAATACACCTATAATTTCAAACAGAATAAAATAGTCGGTGAGGATGGCCATTCCCAGCCGTTGTATGGCATGAGGCGCCACAACGATTTCCGTAGTATGAAACCCTTGCGAAAGGTACACGATGCTAGCGAAAAGTGCGACAGAGAATAGTACTCCCAATACTGTTCGGTTAAGCTGGGTTAGAATGGGTTGACCAGCGACCCTATTGGTAAGCATAATGCCGAAAACCAGTAGAATCAACACGCCCCCGATATAAATCATTAGCTGCGTGACCGCCACAAAATCGGCCTGCGCCAAAACAAACAATCCTGCCACGCCCAAAAAGGTCAGCACCAGAAGAAAGGCCGCATACAACAGGTTTCTTGTGACAAGAATCCCCAGCACAGAGAGCACTACAAGTGCCGCAAAAATATAGTGAATAACACCTGCGTCCATCAGTCGTCTTTTTTCGGTTTCATGATGGGCTTGGGCCTGAACACAGGCTTTTTAGTTTCCTCCGGTTTTTTCTCTTCCTCGCCCTCCTGAGGTTCGGGCTTCTTCATCACAGGTTTCATGACAGGCATTTTAGGCTTCATGACCGGTTTCTTGGCTGTATTCGGCGAAGCTTCCCCACTGGTGTCGGCCTTCGGCGTCGGCGTTTGTTCCTCCTCAGCACTCTTTGGTGTTGCGGGCTTCATCACCGGCATTTTCGGTCTGAAAACAGGTTTCTTTGGAGCTTCTGAAGCAGCTTGTGGAACCTCTTCGCTGGTGTCGGGGGCTTTTTTGGACATTTGCGGCTTTATCGCAGGCATTTTGGGCCTGAAAACCGGCTTGGCTGAAGCGGCTGCTCCTGATGTTTCGGCGGTGCTGGCTTCTTTCGGCTGTCCTTGCTGCTTGGCCAGTTGCATTTCCTCAAAGGCCTTTTTCTTCTCGAGGATCTCCAGCGGCGTCATCTCTGCAAAAGCAAAATTATGTTCCTTCACTGAAAAGGTACTGAAATCATACTCGCTGGTCATGGTCAGGCACTCAGTCGGGCATACTGTGGTGCAGAGTCCGCAGAAGCAACACTTGGCCATATCGATATCGAACTTAGCCGCATAAATGCGCTTGGAGGTTCCATCTGAAGTCTTTCCTATTTCCTCCACCGCCCGCACTGGTTCAATGTCTATGCAGTTAACCGGACAAATCTTGGCACACTTGTCACACACAATGCAGTCGTCGATCTCATTGTGGAGCTTGTATCTTCCATTGTCGGGCACGGGCAGCTTTTCCTTTGGGTACTGCAAGGTCACCAGCCCTTCTCCTTCCCTGAAGTAATTGTCTTTAGCCACAGAACCCAACGCCCACTTTCCAGTCGACTTTTTGAGGTGCCTGATAGATAGCTGCAGCCCTTCCAGCAAGGTCTGGGTGCTGGTTTTTATATCTGACCAATACGTAGTTTTTTCGTCTCTCATGCGATCATCCATAATCTCCAGATTCCACATAACAAAAGCAAGAGGATAGACGCCGGAGTGAGGTATTTCCAACTCAGGTTCATGAGTTGGTCAATGCGCAAACGGGGGTAGGTCCACCTGATCCACATGTGCATAAACATACCAACGAGAGCTTTCGACAATAGCCAAAACACTCCCCAAATATAGCTCATGAACGAACCGGGAGTTCCTGTTGTCCAATCTGCCAGCTTCACCACGCCCATATTGGGTAGCGGCGTATTCCATGCACCAAAGAACAAAATAGCTGCCAGCATACTCACCAGCATCATCATTCCATATTCTGCCAGCATAAAGAAGGCCCACCTGAATCCTGAATATTCAGTATGATAACCAGCGATCAATTCAGACTCTGCTTCCGGCAAGTCAAAAGGTGCCCGGTTGCATTCTGCCAGCGAGGCGATAAAGAAGATGACAAATACCGGTATGAGCAACGGCGCCTGCACAATATTCCAGGCAAAGACACCTCCCCATTGGCTCACATCCATCGACTTTACCACGCCAAACAAATAAACCGCATTGGGCGACTGAAGCCCCTGTGATAACGAAATCTCCTGCAGATCGAGGGACTGTGTGATCATGACAACACATAAAACTGAGAGGCCCAGCGGCACCTCATAGGAAATGATTTGAGCGACTGACCGAAGTGCTCCAAATAAAGAAAACTTGCTGTTTGAGCCCCAGCCTGCCATCAAAATGCCAAGAACGTCGAGTGATATGATGGCCAGCAGGTAGAAAACGCCAATTTCAAGGCCTGCTCCATCCCAGGCTCCACTGAGGGGTATGACGGCAAACCCGGAAAAAACTGCAGTAAATATGATGACCGGCGCCAGCTTGAAGAGCTTCCAGTCGGCGGCAGCGGGTACTATATCCTCCTTTTGAATGAGCTTAACGATATCGGCCGTAGTCTGCAGAATGCCGAACTTCCCGGTTTCCATGGGCCCCATTCTGTCCTGAATAAAGGCAGAGATCTTCCGTTCCGCATAAATGCCAAGCACAGCGTTGGTGAGAATGAGCGGTAAAAAGAAGAGAAAGGTGGTCATAGGGTGCTGGTTTCTCCGATTATGCGAATATAAGAGGAAGAGATGAGTAATCCTTATGAAAGAAAGGTGGGTTAAGTAAATCCCTAAATCCTTTTGGCGCCTCTAGAAGAGGACGCTGAAAGGGTTGATCGTGAATGGACACCCTCAGGGTTTATGGCGGAGACCCCAAGGGGATTCTCTTATATACAAGCTTATCCCGAAAACCATATCCTTTTGGTGTCTCTCGAAGAGGATGCTGAAAGGGTTGGCTAATGCTGATGCTCTTTTTCAGATACATGGAGCAGACTTCTGTTAACTTCTCAAGCTTGAGAATGAAAAGTGGTATAGCTAACTCCCTCAGGGTCTCTGGCGGAACCCCAAGGGGATTATCTTCTATCCAAGCTTATTGTGAAAACGACATCCTTTTGGTGTCTCTCGAAGAGGACACTGAAAGGGTTGGCTAGCGCTAATGCTCTTTGTCAGATACATGGAGCAGACTTCCTTAACCTTCTCAATCTTGAGAATGAAAAGTGGTGTAGCTAACTCCCTCAGGGTCTTTAGCGGAGACACCAAGGGGATTCTCTTTTACAAAAGCTTATTGTGAAAACGAGATCCTTTTGATGTCTCTCAAACAGGACACTGAAAGGGTTGGCCAGCTCTAATGCTCTTTGTCAGATACATAGAGCAGACTTCTGTGGCCCTCTCAGGAATGAGAATAAAAAGTGCGTCGCTAACTCCCTCAGGATCCCTGCCGGAGACCCCAAGGGGATGGTTAAGGGGATTATCTTCTATCCAAGCTTATTGTGAAAACGACATCCTTTTGGTGTCTCTCGAAGAGGACACTGAAAGGGTTCGTCGACGAAATCCTGTTTTAGAGAGAATATCCATCTGGATCCCTAATAATCCCCGGCAAAGACGCCGAGGGGTTAAGGCACCCTGAAGAGTTGTAACAAAATCGCAAAAGGGAGCTTAAATGAATTCTCGGTAGTGCCGTAGGTAAGAATTGCTTTCACCCAGTTCGTAAAAACCTGCGCTTGAATACGGGTAATAAACCCAGTCATCCACCAGCCTCCACTTTCCCTTGACAGGATTCTTATGAATATAATTTAACTTAGTTTCAACCATTTCTCTATCGAAACAAAGCTTCCCATCAAACGACGATATGAAAACCGCATGTTTACTGCCTCGCTCGACCTGCCTCCTGGAAAGGCCACTTTCCAACTTTGTCAAGATATTATGGTGAGTTTGCTCTTTCAACTTCCTGATAATTTCATAAGCGATAAACCTTTTCCCATTTGCAACAAACTGATTAATCGTTTTATCGGAATTCTGATCAACGTATATCAATCCATGAAAGTGATTTGGCATGATAACGTATCCTAATACATAAGCCTTTTGAGTCGTCAAATATTCAAACCACTTATTGAAGTATTGATAGCAGGAAGTCTCATCGATCAATGGCAACCATTGAAAACATGTAAAAGTGACAAAATATATCGCATTCTTCTCCGAATGTGTTTGATGGATAGACATTATTTCAAAATAGGTATTTTTAAAATAATATACAATCTGAATAAAAAATAGGGCGTAAAAACCCCTCAGGGTTCCTAGTGGAGACCCCAAGGGGATGGTTATCCGAACAAGCTTATTGTGAAAACGATATCCTTTTGATGTCTCTCAAACAGGGCACTGAAAGGGTTGGCCAGCTCTAATACTCGTTGTCAGATACATGGTGTAGACTTCTGTTAACTTCTCAAGCTTGAGAATGAAAAGTGGTGTGGCTAACTCCCTCAGGGTCCCTGGCGGAGACCCCAAGGGGATTTTTCTCCAAACAACCTTATCCCGAAAGCGATATCCTTTTGGTGTCTCTCGAAGAGGATGCTGAAAGGGTTGGCTAATGCTGATGCTCTTTTTCAGATACAAGGAGCAGACTTCTGTTAACTTCTCAAGCTTGAGAATGAAAAGTGGTGTATCTAACTCCCTCAGGGTCTCTAGCGGAGACTCCAAGGAGATTGCGTTACTCCCAGAGATCAAACTTCTCCAAACTAACTGACTCACCGAAAAAAAGCCTGGTAGTGCCCTCAAATGAAGCGGTGTAATCAGAGACAAAGAACTGATTTTCATGCGACCGGCTGGCAGCCTTCAGATTATGAAGCTCCAAAAATCCTTTCAGTGCCCTGGCAACTGTCACCGAAGAGTCGATTACCTGCACTTTACCATTATAGTAGGCTTCCACCTCCTTTTTTATCAATGGATAGTGTGTGCAACCTAAAATCAACGCCGATATATCGGACAGCGCCGACGACGACAAATACTGCTCAATGATATCGTGACTGATACGGTTGTGCAGAAAGCCTTCTTCTATCATAGGAACGAGCAATGGCGTTGCCTGCGCCTTGCACTGATTTTTATTGTCCATGCTTTCAATCTTTTGCTGGTACACCCCACTTTGCACGGTAGCTTTGGTTCCTATCAGCCCTATGGATGCATCAGCATAGGTCTCCCGCACATAGTCTACCACCGGGTCGATCACGTTGAATACCTGGGCTTTTTTGCCAGCATACTCTTTTACCAGGTCGTAGGCAGCCGCACTGGCCGAGTTGCAGGCAATCAGGATCAGCTTACATCCCCGCTGAATGAGGAAGTCGGCAATACGAACACTGTAGGCCTGAATAGCAGCCACGGACTTCTCGCCATACGGAAGGTGAGCGGTGTCTCCAAAGTAGATGAGCTGCTCTTCGGGTAGCAAGTCTTTGACGGCCCTGGCTACGGTGAGTCCTCCTATGCCGCTGTCGAATATGCCTATGGGTGAAGATGAACGCATGGTGCAATTTTGACGCAATATGGGTTTTCTTGGGGTGACTTCATTGAAGAATAGATAAGAATTTAAAGGAGTTGATAGCTTGAAGGATTTATTCTGAGAGGATGTCACCATAGAGCTAACACAAAACTTTACGGCCTGCCCAGGCAGGCTTGCGAGAAACAAAATAAAGGAATATATGACCGCAGAGTTCGGGAGCGCCGCAGAGGTAAAGTCCCACAGAGAAGGAACATGGGTCACACTACTGGTGACACTCTGCAACAATCGTGGAAGCGCCGCAGCGACCAGCAATACAGCCACGAAGACACTAAGGCACGGTGAAACAAAGGGAAAGCTGATATCATAAAGAGACTGCAACCGCAGAAAAAGGGAGGGCCGCAGAGAAAAAGTCCCGTAGGGACGGAACATGGGTAACGCCACCGGTGGCACTCCAAGCAGGCCTGCAAGTGCCGTAGGTACGACATATAAAAACAGCGAAGCGTTCATAAAACACTAAAAATCAAAAGGAAAGCTGTAGTGTTTCAAGGTGTTTGAAGACACGACACCTTAACCTCAAGGTGCGTGAAGATACAGCACCTTAACCTTTGGGTCTGTGACGACAACACACGCTAACCTACAGCCAAAAAAAATCCCGACAGGTGTTGACCCATCGGGATTGCAAGTAAAGAGGTGAGTAATTTAGATTGAAGTATCAAGGTAAACAGACAACCGCACACTTCAAAGACAATTATCGGTGACTTAGCGTGTCAGTGCCATCAAAAGGTCATGCTCAGTGATGATGTGCACCTTGTTCGTCTCATCTCTCACCAACAGCGCCTTATTGTCTTTGTTGATCAGGGAAGAAAGCACATCGACGGTGTTGTCCATGCCTACAAACTGAAAGGAAGGGTCCATTACCTCACTTACGGGCTTGTCCTTGATGCTTGGATCCTGGATCAGGCTATTCAGCAGCTTGGTCTCGTGTACACTGCCTACAAAATGATCTTTGTCTGCCACTGGCAGCTGTGAAATGCCGTCGATATTGAAGACGCCAATCACATCACCCACTTTCATATTCTTATTGACAGTTGTGAGTTTGGTATAGCCATTGCGGCGTTTGATGATGTCTCTGGCGGTGGCAAAAGTTCTTTCCTCCAGGAATCCATGGTTGCGCATCCATGCGTCGTTATACACTTTACCCAGATAGCGTGTGCCGTGGTCTGGCAAAATGATCACCATCACATCGCCGTCTGTGAGATGTTCTTTTGCGTATTCAAGTGCTCCATATGCCGCCGAGCCACACGACCAGCCCACAAATAGCCCTTCTTCTCTGGCCAGTCGCCGGGTCATGATCGCCGCATCCTTGTCTGTTACTTTCACGAAATGATCAATTGTTGAGAAATCCACATTCTTAGGCAGGATGTCCTCACCAATACCTTCTGTGAGGTAAGGATACACTTCGTTGGGGTCAAAAATGCCCGTCTCTTTGTACTTTTTGAACACAGACCCGTAAGTATCGATACCTACCGTGACAATGTCAGCCTTCTGCTCTTTCAGGTATTTGCTCGTTCCGCTGATGGTGCCGCCTGTGCCGACGCCAGCTGCGTAATGCGTTATTTTACCGGCTGTGTCTTTCCAAATCTCCGGTCCAGTTGACTCGTAGTGAGCCTTGTAGTTGGACAGATTGTCATACTGATTGGGATAAAGCGAGTTGGGAATCTCTTTGTTCAACTTTTTTGCCACAGAATAGTACGACCTTGGATCGTCGGGCTCTACGTTGGTGGGGCAAACGACCACTTCGGCCCCTACGGCTCTCAGAATGTCTATTTTTTCCTGCGACTGCTTATCGGCCATAGTAAAAATACAGCGGTAGCCTTTGGCAATGGCAACCAGCGCAAGGCCCATGCCCGTGTTTCCGCTCGTACCCTCTATAATGGTGCCTCCGGGCTTAAGAAGCCCTTCCTTTTCCGCATCTTCAATCATTTTCAATGCAATCCTGTCCTTCACAGAGTTACCAGGATTCATGTACTCGACCTTCACCAGAATGGTGCCTTTTATGCCTGCCGACACCTTGTTCAGCTTCACCAGAGGGGTGTTTCCTATGGTCTCAACGATATGATTATAGTAGTTCATCAATTTTGGATTTGTTGAACAAAGTTAGGCAAAACTCATCGGGTTGCGAAAAAGAAATCGGTAACAAATGGTTAAATTGGATAAGGGCACGTGCTTTCTGCTCATTCTTTATATTTGTACACAGAAGCGACAAACATGCGACAAACTTTGACTATCGCCGTAGACTTTGACGGTACTATTGTAGAACACGCTTACCCGAAAATTGGGAAGCCCATCCTGTTTGCTGTCGACACGCTCAAAGCACTGCAAAAACGCAATCACCGGCTAGTACTCTGGACAATTCGGGAAGGCAGGTATTTGGAGGAAGCCATCGCCTACTGTGAAAAGCAAGGGCTCACCTTTTATGCTGTCAACGAAGCCTTTCCCGGCGAGGGGTTTGAGGAAGGACAAAGTAGAAAAGTGAATGTGGATCTCTTTATTGACGACCGGAATGTTGGCGGACTGCCCCCCTGGGGTGAAATATGGAAGATGATTGAGGGGGATGAGATGGAAATGGCAAAGGAAGCTTCAAAGAAAGGGTTTTTGCAACGGATTTTTGGTGGCTAAACGGTGAAGCAGGAGAACTTTCAAACTCCCTCAGAATCCCTGGCGGAGACCCAGGGGAAGTTTTGTGAAGGCTCTCTGATCACAAGAGTACAAAAGTATCTTGCCATTAAATAAAGAAGCAAAAGGTCCAAGCGAGACGCATTGAACCTGTTTTGCTTCTTTAATGCTTATCGTTCGCCAAATGGTATAACGTGATTTTATCGTCTTGCTCCCCAGATTTTCCGCTTGATCCAAGTTTTGTGAAAGCATTAGGTGAAATGGGAGCAAAGAGGATTAAGAATGGCCGTTACCAGACAAAAAAAGGGTCAGCGTTGGCTGACCCTTCATTCCAGTGTTTTTTGCAGATATCCGGATTTTATCTCCTGCGGCCCACTTTGTAATTACCTCTATATCTTGAAGAAGCGCTTCTTCTGTGGCCTCTTGGCTCAAAGCGGAGGTTCGCCTTCAATGACACAATCGGGCCTGTGATAGACACAGTTTCCACGGTAAAACTATTGGGATCTTCTGTAACTGTCGAAAAGGCCTGCTTATAGCTCCCTATCGGAAATCTGCCCTCAAGTCCAACATCTATATAGTTGGTTACATTGTAGGATACCCCAACCAATGGGTAAAACGAATTGGCCCTCCCTGTATCAGAGCCCTCTTCGTCAAGGCCTGTATTGGCACTTCTTTTATAGGTTCTTTGGATAAAGTTGATCGAGGCTCCAGCACCCACGTATGGGAAAATTTTGTCTTTGGCGAGTGTCTGGAATTCATACAAAAAGTCCAGTGATACCGGCATGATCTTGATCCTCAGGTATTCCTCCCTTGTGAGCCCTCCAAGGTTGATGGGCTCAGATTTGTCGCTGGTAGAGAATTGACCTACCGAAAGCCTGCCAAAATAACTATCGTACACACGGAAACCCACACCTCCACCATAGTACAAACCCCCACCCAGCTTCATATCGAAGCCAGTCAGGTAAGAGTCATTGTTCCAATAGCCCAGGGAAGGCTTATAGTATCCTCCTTCTACATTGAGGTAGGTAAGAGAGGCCTGTCCAAAGGCAGCCTGCCCCGCAAAAATAAAAAGTACTAGTAAGGCTGGTATAAATCCACGCATACATTTAAAAGTAAGTGGTTTCAATATCTTCTTATCAATTTCAAATCTAACATCAATCGCCGCCTGAAGCACCACCCTGATTGTGACAGGTATTTAAGCCGTCGTTCAGCCTATCTGTAGCTTGCTTGATAGCAGCATTTTTTTTGGTGTTGGCTTCATTGGTCATCCTGGTTTTGGCCGCCGCTGCTTTTGCAAGATTAGCCGCCAACTGGTTGGAAATCGCAGTCAATTCGAGGTTGAGTAGCAATGTGCTGTTGTATAAATCGATGGCATAAAGCAACGTATTCAGAATATTCAACAGTTCAATCTCGGCTGGTGTAAATACAGTAGCACTAGCTATACTAGCTGCGAAAGCATCATATTGTGATCTAAAGAATAAGTTTCTCTCGGTGTAGCGGGTGTTTGCTGCTGCAATACTCGTTGTGCGTAGAGCAATGGCTGCCTGAATGTTTTCCGAATCTTTATTACTGACCAATACCAATTGAGCATTGTAGGCTGAATCGATTTCAGCTACAGTAGTATTATACGCCCGTCGTGCTGCTGCTTCGCAATCAAGCTCTAAAGCATTTACTGCAAATACTTTCGTTTCGATCAACGGAACTGTGACTTCTAATGCCCGGCCCCTATCATTCAATATCCGCCCGCCAGTAGGCAACGTCATGGTAGGCACAAGCGGAGCCAGTTGAGGATAGTCTTTCAAAAGGCCTTGTATCGTTGCAATCAATGATATCAGGTTACTGTTGGGGTCGCTAACGCCATTTTTTACTTGTGTAGGCAGTGAGTTGACATTCAAACCTTTGATAGCATTCTTCTGGGAGGTTGACAGCGCCTGGGTCAACGCTGTGAGCTGATCACGCACTGCGGCCAAAGCTGCTGCGTTCGTATTGACGTTTGCCAGGTTGTTGCCGAAAGCTGTTTGGCCATCTGTATTCATACTCCCGGGCGTGATATCATCGGGCGTTACATCCTCCAGCGTCACGTCACCCAAATCAATCCCTCCTGATGGGAACTCATAATCAAAATTGGGCACAGGGCCTACGATCTGCTGCTCGCAATCCGAAAAAATGAGCAGCATCGCCACCAATATCGACCCCTTTAAAAGTATTCGTTTCATTGACTTTGAATTTTGACCCAAACTGACACCCCCTACCGAAGAACAATTGGCTGAGCCAGTTGATAATAACAACTTTCAAAGCGCAATTTACTAGTAATTTGCTTCTTAAGTTGCAATCTTATCGGATAAATTATAATATTTTAAGTAATGATAATAAATGATTTTTAATAAAAGAAGGATGCAAAGCCCTAAGTGACCTGTCAGTTTGTCGGTACTTCATCAGGCTTTCACCATCGTTTTGGTTGCGAAGGTATTCGTAGGTGAATAGAAATTGGTTAGCCGGGCGCACTTGAAGGTATTTGTTTTTATAAAATACCTTTGGAAAAAGTGGCATTGCCCATTGTACACCCCCGTTGAAGCCCCTGACAGAGGCCGTCATGTATAAACCCATTTCATTGTTACCAAACTGACGAAACAGTTCAATTCTGGATCCATAATCTTCATAGAGAAACCGTTCGAAGGAAACCTTCGTCCAAAGGTCGTGCTGCGGAAAGGAATGCATCCACCAAACTCCTCCGCTTACGTACTCCAATGCTTCCCTGTACAGCACCCGATCCTCGTAGGCATAGGTAGCAGATAAATTGGCTGCAACTCCAAAATAATTCCTTCCTGCCCTGACGACATAGTCGACGCTGGCCCCATACTGCCTGTTGAGGAAGGTACCGGCGGAGGCGACGAAAATGTGGTTAGGGATAAAAGATTTGGTATAACTCAGGCTGATCTGGCCAGGCCTGCTGCTGAAGCCGAAGCGGCTTTCAAAGTCGTTTTGAATGGGGAATATCCACTGCAAGTCGGCACTCAGCCCAAAAGGTAACTGATAGTTGATTTTGGGGGCCAGCGCCAATTGCGTACGAAATATATCGAACTCGTCGCCAAATTCAGCAAATACCACTGGGGCTATAGAGACATCCAGCTTATAAGGCCGCCCCCCAGCAAACGACGTGTTTGCTCTTCTCAAGGGCTTATCATCTTTTGCACCAGCCGTCACATTGCCTCCGCTCAGTGTGGTCCATGGGCTGCCGTACCACATCAGGGTGACGGCTACGGTGTCTGATTTTACAGCCCAATCGGGCAGTTCGTTGAGCAATACCACCGGATTGCGGTGCAGTCGGTACTCTAACGTATAATGTCCTCTTCCCTGCTCGTCTTTGAAATATTGAATGTTCTCTGCACCTTTGGTTTGCAACAGCTCTCTGAGTGAATCAGCAGGCTGAGCAAGCGCCTCCGAAAAGGCAAAGAGCATAACCAACGCTATTGTGACAAATATATTGCTTCCGAAAAGGCGCATGAAAATTGGATTTCTACTCACAAGTATACTGCTTTTTGCAGGAACCCTGCGCCCCAGCCTGGCACAATTTACCCTTACCGGGCAGTCGGGCAACTTCCTCGTGCCGGAAGCCAGAGTGATTGGAGATAAAAAAATTGCCTTTGGCAGTAGCTTCAACCCACAAAAAGAGGCGCTCATTCTCTATCCCAGCAGACGAGGGACACACGAAATTCACAACTTTGTTACGCTTGGTTTCCTCCCATTTATGGAGCTTACGTTCAACCTCACTCCTATCATTGACGCTCCCTTAGACTATGGCATAGGTGATCGATCCGGGAGCATGAGGTTCCTACTCAAAAAAGAGACCGATAAGTTTCCAGCTTTGCTTTTTGGAATGTATATCCCGCTGGGCACGAGCAATTTTGTGGATTCCAACTTTATTACCGGCACCAAGCATTTCAATTTAGGTGGCAAGGAGCTCACCTTGTCAGCAGGGGTTGGTATTCCCTGGGTAGTAAGAACGCTGATATTCACAGGATTTGATTCGATCGATATTGTAAAAAAAGAGAATGACTACCAGGTAGGCGTGTTTGGTTCAGCCAGGGTGCCATTATCAAGCTTTTTGTTAGTCTCGGCAGAGTACGAATCCCGCAATGTGAATGTGGGTATGATAGGGAAGCTTTTTAACGACAAGTGTTTCGCCAAATTGTATACCCTTAACTTCAAAACTATTGGTTTTGGGGTGAGTTATAGTGGGACGGTGAAGTAACTCTCCTGCGCCTGAGGCTTCGGCGGGCGTGTAAGATGGGAGTTGGGAGATAGTCGGATACTCAGACGCTCAGATATTCGGACAGGAAGCGGGAGACCGAAGGTGGAACACCGAGGTCAGGGACGGACGGGCGGATCGGGGGCGGAAGGTGCGAGAACCTTGTTTTGGGGTAGAAAAATGGCATAAGCGTTGGGGCGGGCAACAACAGGGAGTTAGCTATTGCCCGGTCGCTGCAACACGCCATAAATGGCGCCTATCACTTTTTGCTTTTGCTGTAATGTAAGATTGGAGCCAGAAGGAAGACAAAGCCCCTCTCTGAATACCTGCTCCGAAACCCCATTTAAGTATTTCGGTGCCTCATCGTATACAGGCTGCATGTGCATCGGCTTCCAGGTTGGCCTACATTCGATATTTTCTTTTTCAAGCGCCAATCTGATATCCTCCCTGCTCACATTACCTGCTTTTTCCGGATTTACGACAATCGTTGTCAACCACCTGTTTGAAAAATGCCCCGGCAGCTCAGAAAGAAATGAAATACCGCTGTACCCCGACAGTTTTTCTTTGTAAAACTCGAAATTAGCCCTCCTTTGCTGAACCCTTTCTTCTAAGACCTCCAACTGGCCTCGTCCTATACTAGCGCATATGTTGCTCATGCGATAATTGTAGCCTACCTCTGTGTGCTCATAATGGGCGGCTGGCTGTCGTGCCTGAGTTGCCAGATAGGTTGCTTTCTCCACCCACTTCTTTTGAGGCGACAGCAACGCTCCACCACCGGATGTAGTGATGATTTTGTTTCCATTGAAGGACAATATGCTGATGTCGCCCAGGCTACCAGCAGGTCGGCCTTTGTAGGTTGCACCCAGCGCCTCGGCTGCATCTTCTATAAGGAAAATACCATATTTGTCTGCTATGTGCCTGATCTCATCCCCCTTGGCCGGCATTCCATACAAGTGCACATAAATGATGGCTTTTGGTTTCTTCCCTTTCTTAAGCCTGTCTATTATCGCTTCCTCTAATAACGCAGGATCCATGTTCCAGGTATCTAACTCACTGTCAACAAAAACAGGCATCGCACCCTGATAAAGAATGGGGTTTGAAGTGCCACAAAAAGTAAAAGACTGGCAAATCACTTCGTCACCACGTTCCACACCAGCAATAATTAGTGCCAGATGGATACCAGCCGTGCCTGAGCTAATGGCCGTTGCAGGCACGCCCACTAACCGTTGCAATGCTCCCTCAAAGGCATTTACACAGGGGCCTACGGGCGCAATCCAGTTAGAATCAAAAGCTTCCTTGATATAGTCCAATTCGTTGGCTCCCATATGAGGTGAGGATAACCAGATTTTTTCAGAGGGATTCGACATGCGGGTTGGAAAACGGATTATTTCAAAAAATAAATCAAAGTTAGTAATTGTTTCGAAAGGAGGAAGAAAGAAAACAGGATACATAAGTCAAAAAGTAGAAGAAAAAGCATGAAAGTGGTCACCCAATGGCATTCTTTGGGATTTAATTACCTCCACACCTCACAACCAGTATCAGCGTGCTACCTCTCCTCCGGGGGGTAATTGCGAAGGAAGTCAACGGAATGCCCAGGCATGCTATCGCAGAAATTCTTGTTGTGTTCATAGAAAGTTTATAAAAAAACAGGAAGTAAGAACATCGCCCCTTAGTCGGGCACCCCTAAGCCGGGCATCTGTGTCAAGTTAATGAGCTCATCATCTTACAACCATTTTGGCCTCTCACCTCCTATGCCATGAAGTTGTGGCTTGGCCGCAGTTGGACTTAAGAAAGGGCGCTGTAGGGCGTGGTGTACACAGCGGTAGCTGGTGGCACCACCTCGGTGTGATGGGAAGTTTGACGACCGAGAAGAAACATCTCGCCCCAGCCCTCTGACTCCGCCCGGCCTGCCAGAAGAAAGGGCAAATGCGAAGGAGCACAAAGAGGGCAGGCCAAAACCTTTGTGGCCTGATTCTTTGGGCTTGCTACTTTGTGTCAGATGAATAAAAAAAAATCAAATGAGGCCAAAAACAGGTGGATTGAAAAATTTAGCTATGATTTCGGAAGGAGGTGAAAACGTCGGAAAAGAAGGCTTAAATAGACAACCCTCCTACTCTAAAGCTTCGGTGGGCAAACGCTCTGACGCCAAGGGTTCGGCGGTTAGACCGGAGATAGGTCGGATTTTCAACCTACGCTAAAACTTCGGCTGACAAGTCGGATGGAGCGGACGAGTCCGAAAGTCGGAATATCTGAGTGTCGAACTGTCCGAGAGTCTGAAAGTCGGACCATAGCGTGTTACAGCAGGACCCACTTCGCCCAGAGGATACCGAGGTGCTCGTGCATGACAAGTTCGGTCTTTCTGAGACTAGAGGTGGAAGGCAAAAAATCAAATAGATTGAGGTGAATTTCTGTTTTTATGAGATGGTTGGTGGGGGCGGCGATGGGTTGTAACCCCCTGGCCTTAAACAGCATCATTGCCCTGCGCATGTGAATGGCGTCTGTGGCTATCACTACCCTGCTGCCTTTGCCAAAGCGAACTACAAATTTGCCAGCTTCTTCCCAGGTATTCAGTGCTCCCCTGAGCTGCAAAGTATCCGACGGCAGCACACCGAGAGCGAGAGCCCCCTCCGCTATCGCTTGTGCCTGGTTGATCGATTGATGAATCAAACCAGCGGAACCAGCTACTTTGGCACCAGGCAAAGCTTGGTAAACACGAACGGCCTCAACAAGTCTGCCCAAAGTGGTTGTGCTCAATCGGCTCAATGGAGATAGCTTTTCGTTGTAACCATACCCCGCCCCCAGCACAATAATAGGCATCGGTTCATCAGAAAACGTGAGCTGACCCGGCTCAAATACCGGGTAACTGCTTTCAAGCTGACGGATCAGGTGGTTGGGAACGAGAGATGTAGAAGCTCCAAAAAAAAGACTCGCTGACAGAAAAAAGCTTACCCGGGCACTCTTCTTCCTACCATTAGAACGAAAAAAAACTCCGAGAAGCAGGAGTAGAATAGAGATGAAGACGGGATGGATGAAATAGGTAAGAAGGGACGTCATTTATCAGAAGAATTTTTTGGTATCGCAATCACACGCTCCTTCTGACGAAAGAATACCACTGTATCGTCGTCTACGTCTTTATCAATAACCATCCCGGCAGCGATTTTGTTTCTGTCTCCTATTGTTATGCCTGGAATGGTTGCGCTATTGATACCGAAAAGGTTTTCATTGCCTACTTTGGTGAAGCCAGACAATGAGACATTAGGGCAAATAAAATTATAACGCCCCAGCTCAGAATCGTGGCCAATGCTGCAACGTGCATTGAGCAGGGTAAAGTCTCCGATCTTTACATTAGGCCCAATGTTGACATTTGGTGCAACCACAACTCCCTGTCCGATTATGGCACTTTTTGAGACATAAGTACCTGGGTGAATCACCGTAGCAAACCTGGCGCCAACAGCAACAAATTTCTCGATTATAGGGCGCCGGTAGGTCAGGTTGGCGATTCCCATTATGTACGAAGTTTCATCTAGTATCTTGTGGTTGCTAATAGCACCCAAGAACGGAGCTGAAAAGGAATACCTGGCGTAACTATCCGGGTTGTCATCCAGAAAACCAACAATCTCCCATTCAGTGGATGTTAGGGCCTGATTAGCATACTGAATATACTCATCTATCTCGGCCGCATGACCACCTGCTCCGATCACGATTATTCTAGTTTGTTTGTGTGACATAAACTTTGCATTTCAGCAAACCATTCAAACACAAGGGATTTATGACAGCCTGCACTTTTTTTACTTGCCTGATAATTGCAGTTGAATTGATATTCGTCGGGTATTGGTTACTTTGCAGTATACCCCCCATCGACCACGAGGTTTGTCCCTGTTATCCATCTGGCACTGTCAGACAAAAGGAAAACGCACGAATAAGCCACATCTTCGGGTTTTCCCAGCCCAAGCGGAAAGTTCTGCTTTCGCTTTTCCTGTTCTTCAGGGCCTAAGCTTTGAAGGTACTTCAAGATCATTGGCGTCAACACTGTACCAGGAGAAATACAGTTAACATTGATATTTTTATTGGCTAGTTCGATCGCCATTGATTTTACAGCAGAAATAAGAGCTCCTTTTGATGCGGAGTATCCTACAAGACCTGCTCTTCCAATCATAGATGTAATGGAAGAAACGAAAACAAAGCTTGCATGATTTGAAACATACTTCTTTTTCGAGAATATTCCTGCGAGCTCCAATCCACCAACCACGTTCAACTTATATAATTCAATGAAATCAGCAGATTTCATTGAGACAAGAGGAATTGTTTTTTCGATGCCAGCTGCGTGGACAAAACCATCAATACGAGTTTTGTTCCCAATGTATCGGTCGATGACTCCTCTGAATTCTTTCAAATCGCCCGACAGGTCAAGGATGCAATAACTGTGTAGACTATCGGGATTTTGCTTGCTAATTTCTTTCAATTCTTCCATTAGCAATTCTAATTTTTGCTTATTTCTTCCTAAAGCAATAATCTGCGCCCCTTGTTTTGCACATTCAAAAGCACAAGCTCGCCCAATGCCCGATGAGGCCCCCGTTACGACAATGGTCTTATTTGTTAGCAGAAATGGATGCATTGCCATCAAACTGCAGAATATCCTCCATCAATTATCAAATTAGAGCCCGTTATCCATCGACTTGCATCAGACAGGAGGAAGGCACAAGAATTAGCAACATCTTCAGGAGCCCCTAAGCCGAGTGGATGAGCATTCTTTATTTTTTCAAATGCCATTTGATCCTTGCTATAAGATGCATTACTTAACATAGGCGTTACGACGACCCCTGGCGAAACAGCATTGACTCTAATATTTCGAGCCGCCAATTCAATAGAAAGTGACCTCACCCCCGATATCAGGGCACCTTTTGTCATTCCGTACAACGACTTTCCGGAGTCACCCACCACACCAATGATAGAAGCTATAAAAATGATACTGCCCTTGTTTGGTGACATGAAATATCTCTTCGTAACAATTCTGGTTAGATTTATGGCCCCAAAGACATTAACCGAAAAAAAATCTTCCATTTTAGCATTCGTGACTGATCTTAGCGGTATAGTAGTTGCTATGCCGGCCGAATTAACAAGGCCATGCACTTTACCTAGTTTCTTAACTGATAATTCGACTACTGTCTCCATTTCTTCACTCTTTAGCAAGTCCAAACAAAAAAATTGATGCTCCTTTTTTCGCTCCAATTGCGAAAGCGTGTCATTCAAGCGCTCCTCACTTTTGCCTAATAACGTGAGATTCGCACCGAGCCTGCTGAATGCAATCGCACATTGACGCCCGATACCTGATGAAGCGCCTGTTACAATTATATGTTCGTTTGTTAAAAGAAACGGAGAATCCATGGTAGCCTGGGTTCAAATATATTTTGGCATTGAAGAATAAGCGAGCATCTCTTGAAGTTACCGATTAAGAAACAGCCCATCATCAAGATTGCGGACTGAATCTAGGTGTGAACACAAGATTACTTTAATTATGATGTTAAATGTCTATAGTTCTACCATGTCACTTATTTGACAATCCCTCATTTCGAGAATAGCAGAAGCCCAGGACATACCGACACCGAATCCACATAAAAGCACATTATTCGACTCTTTTAGTTGCAATTTCAGTTTATCAACTATAGTCAACGGAATAGACACAGATGAAGTATTCCCGAACCGCTCCAAAGAGGTAGGAACTTTGTGCACAGGAATTTTTAGTTTTTTTACCAGATAGTTGTTCATATAACTATTAGCCTGGTGAAAAATATAATAATCCAGCGAATGTAAATCTGTTTCAGCATATTCCGACAATCTCCGAAGATCTTTCGGGATTTCATCAATTACAAAATTGAATACATCCGCACCATTCATGTAACCATGCTCCTCGCTTCTTACGTTTCCGAAATCATCCACCATGCGGCTAGCCACTGTGTCTACCGAGCTTGGTTTGCGATAGCCTCCGGCGTCTATTTTTATCAAATTCTCTCGACTCCCATCTGAATTTAGAGAAAAATAACTGTCTCCAAATTTTTTATTTCGTTCAAGAACAGCCGCAACACCGCCGTCTCCAAATAAATACGCAACTTTTCTGTCGTTTTCAGAATACACCCTTGACCGGGTTTCACCATCCAACAGCAACACCTTGCGAAAACCACCTTGCTGAAGAAAAGAAAAAGCTATTGACAGACCATATACAAATGCTGAACATCCTAAGTTGACGTCAAATGCAGCAGTTTGCTTTGAAAGCCCTAACCTGTTTTGCAAAAGAACTGACGTTGCGGGCATTCTATAGTCGGGGGTCTGAGAAATAAATAAGACAAGATCTATTTCAGACCGGTCAATAGATAAATCTGCCAGTAGTTTTTCTGCGGCTGCGAAGCAAAGGTCAGAGGCACACATTCCCGGGGGTGCAAAACGCCTCTCAAATATCCCTGTTTTGCTGACAATATCATGTGCCGCCTCCTTCCCAAAGAGGCCATTTTGGTAGCCCAGGTTATCAATTGTATTTGCTGGTACTGCTGCAGACAACCCTGAAATACCTATCCCATTAAAACTTAGTAGTGACATAGTAAAAGCATCTTTTAAATATTCGACGGCGCATAATTGTCAGACTATTACAATAATTAACTTGTCACAATTCAATACTTGGGAGGTTAAACCATTCTCTTTTTAACTTCAACCATTAGTTCTCCAACTGTGTTTAGTTTATTAAACTCGGCTTGTTCAATGACAACACCGAATTCCTCATCAAGAATTGCTATTAGTGATAGATGACCTAACGAATCCCATTCTTCATAGTCTCGAAAAGTATCTGTGAGGTCGATTGTCCTATCTTCCAATTCTAACGCCTCTTTGAAAGCTTTGATAAATTTTTCTTCCATTTTTCTTCTTTTAAATGTGTTTTAATTCATATTTCAATAACCAGAGGACACACAATTTTATTTGTTTCCAAGATCACAGAAGCCCATGACAATCCTACCCCAAATCCGCATGCAACAATGACGTTGTGTCGGAGTCTGAGAGGATCGCATAGTTGCGAAACCATCGTTAAAGGAATAGATGACGATGAAGTATTTCCATACTCTGGAAGTGAATACGGCACCTTTTCCGGCTCAATTTTAAGCTTCTTTCTAATTTTTTCGTTCATCATTTTATTAGCCTGATGCAAAACGAGATAGTCGACGGCGTCAATCTTGATGTCAAAATACTCTAATACGCTGGAAATACTTTTTGGCGCTTTAGTTATTCCAAACGTAAAAACGCCCGGCCCATCCAGAATGCTTTGAAGGCTATTTCTGACAATACCGGGCTCAATCTCGTGTTCAACCAAAGAGTCGCCGGAGAAAAAATTCCTGAAGCCACCATCAGGAATCATTATAGCTTTGTGACTACTTCCATCGGTGGCAGCATGAATCTTCAACCCGATGCTCCCCTCTTCATACTGAACGGCAGTTGCCGTGCCGGCATCGCCGAAAAGTGGGTATGTACTTTTGTCCTTTGGAGATTTGGTTATGGTTGTGGTATCGCCAACTAACAGTAGACCCTTTTTCATGTTGACACTGGAAGAGAGCAGTGATGCAATCGTAGTTAATCCATATACCCAACCAGAGCAGCCAAGGGATATGTCCATTGCGTAACACTCCTGGCTAAGCCCCAGCCTATTTTGAAGAATGCAGGCAGTGGCTGGAAAAATGTAGTCTGGGGTTTGTGATACAAATATCAGATAACCTATCTCACTCCTTTCCCACCCAATTTCAGCCAGGAGAGTCTCTGCCGCTTGAAAACAAAGGTCTGAAGCGCATAAACCGCTTCCTTTAACTGTGTGCCGTTTCAATATGCCTGTCGCCTGAATGAACTTGTTCCTATCATCTTCTGTCTCAAACAAAGAGAGCTCTCGGTTATCTTCGACTTTTTTTGGAACGCAAGCAGCCATTCCTTTGACGGCAATGTTAGGAATATATTGAAAAGCCATATTCGATACTTAATGATATTTACTAAAATACAATCCGTTTCGCCGGGTTCCCTAAATACAATGCATCATTCTTTGTGTTCCGCATGATAACGCTTCCGGCACCTACTCTAGTTCTGTTTCCTATTTTCAATCCCTGAAGAACGGTAGATTGAACGCCGAAAAAGTTAGCATTGCCAATGGTAGTTTCGCCTGAAATGCGGGAAGAAGGGCCAATAACGTTGTAGTCTCCCGTCACTACGTCGTGACCCAACGAAACCATACTGTTTAGTAAATTAAAGTTGCCAATTGTGACATCGCAGCTTATTCGGCAACTGAAGAAGACAACATTGCCCTTCCCAATCTTCATCGACGCTTTGTCAAGAAATAGAACATTAGGTGCAATTAGGTTTGGAAAATAAACAAGCTGATTGTCAATTTTCCCGGACAAATCTTCTATTACCGTAGGGCTCGCCACTGAAATGACAATTGCCAGTTCTTCTGAGTAACTATTTAAGTCTTGAATTCCTCCCAATACTGTCCCAAATTTGTTCTTGTAACCCTTTGGAAGTCCATCATCAAAAAATCCGATGAAATCCCAAGTTAGAAACTCACTGTTGATATGATTGATCAAACATGCAATTTCTTTTCCGAACCCGCCTGCGCCGTAGATTGCTATCTTCTTCAATTTGTTATTCTATTTTGCCCTATTTCCCTTAAATGCTTCCATTGTAACATCCTTTGCTGAGTTGATCCCTTCCTTCATGAAGACCTTTTTGATAGTAAGAAAAAGAATTTTCATATCAAGGCTCAGGGAAACATTATCTACATAATGCAAATCAAATGCGAATCGCTGTTCCCAAGAAATAGAATTCCTTCCATTTACCTGCGCCAATCCAGTGATTCCAGGCCTAACTTCATGGCGACGTGCCTGCTGGTCATCATAAAGAGGCAAGTATTGGATCAAAAGAGGCCTTGGCCCGACAAGACTCATCTCACCTTTCAAAACATTAAATAATTGAGGGATTTCATCCAAAGACGTCGACCGTACAAACCTCCCCACTCTGGTTATTCTTTCACTATCTTTAAGCAGATTACCCATGGAATCACGCTTGTCGTTCATGGTCTTAAACTTAATCACTCGGAAAAGCACCCCATTTTTTCCAGGCCTATTCTGAAAAAAAAAGGGCTTGCCTCTATGCGAAATTACAAGTATCACCGAAAGTGAGACGAGCACTGGCGACACTAACACAAGTAAGGTAGTGGCCACACTAATATCTAATAGCCTCTTAAACAAAAAAACGTACATAACGACTTTTAAACTGAGGTCTTTTTACTGATTATGAGCGTCAGTGGATAGCCACTTTTCAGTTTCCGCAGGGTGATCCAGGGCTTAAGCGAAAATCTAAGCTGAATACCATGCGGCAATTTCTGACGCATTATTTGGAGTGTACTTTTTCGAGGCATCTAATGCATTCTTTGAAAGCTGGTCTTTCAACACGTTATCCTGCATCAATTTTCTTATAAATGAAACCATTTGATCCAATTGAGACGGCGAAAAAGATTCGCCGACCAAATGTTCTTTAACCAAACAAGCGAGTTCAGAACTCGGGTCGGCAATACATAATAGGGGCCGCCCGGCAGACAACAAACTAAATGTCTTGCTGGGCACGCTTAGCAAAGATGCCTCTCTCCCCAAACTCACCACCCCCAAGTCAGCAGCCGACATACTGTAAGGTAACATCTGGACCGGCAATAGAGACAATAATCTGCAGTTTTTCAATTTCAATTTTTCAATTTTCTTATCGATCATGTCACGTTTCTCACCGCTACCAATAATAAGCACGAAGGCATCGGTGTCCTGTAGTTTCTCGGCAATATCGACCAGGATATCTACATCGTGCGTGCGTCCAAGATTCCCAGAATACATGATAACAAATTTGTCGGCAAGGCTTTGGTCAGTAATGAAAGGGTTTTTCTCCTTTGGTATTTGCTTAAAGAAAAGTCCGTCGGCCCACACATTAACAGTGTCTATGGGCACGCTAGGGTAATATTGAAGTAAATTCTCCCTCATTCCTGAACTTATGGTTATTACCCTTGTAGCTCTTTTGAAAACAATTTCGTGGTATTTTCTCCATTTGCGAACAATGAATGACTCTTCCTTCAGCACCTTATACTCAATGAGAGCGTCTGGATAGACGTCAAAAATCAAAAAACTGAAAGAGTTTCGACAAAAGAAAGGAAGCAAGGTGGAGAACGGAGGGTTGGTGACCAAAAAAAGATGAGCTTTCGGGTATTTCCACCGAATTAACCAAACGATCTGAATAAAGCCCCAAACCCATGTAAAAATCCTTCTAAATTTTGTACTGCGATCGTAGGGAATTATTCTTTCTTGTTTCACCTCCTTCTGAAGCGCAATGTTTCGCTCCACCATAATTCCTGAAATAATTGTTCGTTCGTCATAAACCCCCTCAAATGCGTTGACAATATCGATCATGAGATACCCTGAGCTTTGATTGACGAAGACTATCTGGCTCTTCATTTTTTGATCGGCATATAATCAGGTCTATTGCATTGAACCCTGGTGAAAAAATTCCACGATTTTGAAAAATGAACGAGCATTTGTGAAAAAGTAATCAACCTTTACTTAACTAAAAATAGAAATAAAGCTTCGTGCTGCCTTTCTAACTCTTTCATCGTAACGCTCAAAAATTATCTTGTCGAAATCCGTTCTCTCAGGAAACTCCTTGATAGCTGACGCCAGCTGATTTGGGCTATGTGGATCAAAATATACGCCCCAACTACCAAGTTGTTCCACGTTCACATCGATATCTGAGGCAATAACGGGAGTTTGCAGGGATATCGCATCTTCTATCACCGTGCTCCATCCTTCAAAAAGACTAGGCTGGATGACAGCCTGTGCATACCTCATGAGGCAAAGCTGCTCTTCTCTCGCAAGAAGCCCCAGAAGAAATACTTGTCCTTGCAACTCGTGGTCAGCGATCAGAGATTTCAATTCGGCAATGTGCGGCATGCTGGTGTCGTCAGGGATTTTTCCCGTCATAACCACAACAGGTTTGCAACCTTCATTTTTTAGCCGGATGAGTGCCTCTAATACAATTTTATGGTTTTTGTGTTTGTGAAATTGGTTGGAGACTAAAAAATAGCTAGCTGGTAACTTGAACTTGTCGGTAACAATGTCCCGACCGGGAAAGCTAAAACTATCGATCACCGAAGCAAAATGGAATACATGAAGGTTATTGGCTTTTGAGGCACGGTAAAACCGGTTAAAATCGTCCCGGACGGCCTCGCTTGAGACCACCAGGTCTTTGTTATTCCAAAGAATTAATCTGGTTCTCAGTTCGCTCTCCCATAAATATTTCTTCTTGAAAAAATGCGGATAGTGTTTGTGCTGCAAGTCTGCATACCAGCTCACAAGCTTCACCTTACCTCTGCTTCGCACCGGATAGTCTCTTAGGGGAAATAGGGCGTCAAGAGGATATTTTCTTATTATTGTCTCGACGAACTGATTTTTTAGTGTCAACCAAGAATTAATATAACCTTTGTAAAAGGAAGGAAACTCCCATTCCACAGCTTCCAGGTAAGGATAGTCAATTTCATCGACAAACCTTTTTAGGTCCTTTCGGTAAAAGAGAATAATCCTGGGCTTTTCCTCATCATCCAGCCAATTCAATATTTTGACTGCATTCAGGATATAGATCAGCCCACCCATCCAGGTACTTCTGAAATTGTAGATGATTCCTATTGTTTTTCTTTCTGTTGCACCCATTGGTAGTAGCGCCGGAGGCCTTCCTCTAAGGTAAATTCAGGACTGTAGTTATAGTTCTCTTTTATTTTTGAAATGTCCGCCACCCAGCGTGATGGGTCGCCCTGTCGTTCAGTCTGCGTAAATTTAATTTGAGGCGGATCAGGGTAATAGGAAAAGAATGTCTCGGCTGCAGACTTGATTGAAGTTTCTATACCGCTGGCCGCATTGACCGCCTCCCCATGAAACTTACCGTGTGTGGCTATCAACTCAATAAGTCTCACCAAATCAAGCACATAAATGAAGTCTCTGGTTTCGTTACCCGAGCCAAATAGTTCTACTTTTCGTTTGGCTTTTGACTTTTGATAAAGATCCCAGAAAATTTGTTTTGTGAGCCCCTCTCCATACGCTGAAAAAACTCGCAAGCTACAAGTGGCCAAACCGAATTGTTCATAGAACTCTTTGCATATCATTTCACTCATGTACTTGTGATACCCATACGGGGACAAGGGTCTGGGGATCGCCTCTTCAGCCACGGGCAGGCTTGTTGGGTTGCCGTAGACCGCAGCACTCGACAAATTGATGAAACGACAATTGGGTTGTCTGTCTCTTATCGCATTCAACAAACTAAAGACATTACTGGTATTCAGATAATAATCCCGGCGGGGATTTCTAATTGAGTCGGGCACACTTGCTGCGCCGGAACAATTAACACATAAATCAAACGCTTGCTCTCTGAACACATTCTCAAAACCACCATTGGTGGCATCTATGAGAAAGTAGTTTTTAGCGACGTAGTCCACTACCACATCGGCACCATAGACATGATACCCTTTATTCTCCAAATAGGTCTTTAAGTGCGAGCCAATAAACCCCCGCACGCCTATTATTATCACATTTTTTATAGTTACACTATCTTTCACTCCCGGGGAACAATAAAATCATAAAATCTTCTTCCAATTACCAAAGGATCAAATTTGTCAACGCTTTTAATTGCTCTGTCACTCATATCCTTTTGCAAACCAGGGTTGTCTATTAGTTGCTGAAGGCGCTTCCCAAATAATTTCTGATCAAAAAGTGGAATCAAATATCCATTTTGCCCATTGGTTATCATTTCAGCCGGCCCAGCCACACAATCATAGCTCACCACGGGCAAGCCAGCTGCCAGGGCCTCACCAATTACATTTGGGAAACCCTCTGAGGAAGAGGTGAATGCGAATAGAGACGCCCTATTGTAATACAATTCCACATCGAGGCGCTTACCGGCAAACTCTACCCTGTCAGCGACCCCCAAACTAACCGCCAATCGCTTCAACCTTTCAAGGTGGTGCTGTTTCAGGTGATCCTCCCCCACTATGACCAATCGCCATTCCGGAGCATTCAATTTCGCAAAAATAGTAATGAGCTGATCCTGGTGTTTTGTCTCAATGAGCCTTCCCACCATCAGAATTTCCTTTTCCCTTGGTCTGTCTGTAGTCGCAATTTTTCTGATTGGATTCCCAATTACCTCCATCCGTTTAGGTTTGTATATATTGCGATAAATGGAGGCAGCAGTCTCTGTTTGTGCAATCACGCCTGCTGCTGTGGGATAAAGCCATCTTCTGAGTTGGTGTTGCATCCTGCCCAACGGCTTGTCGGGTTGGCTTCTGTCCGACACAAACACCTGCAAACCTGTTCCAAGCGTTGCCAGCAAAACAAAGGAGTTCCAATATTCGCCAAAGCTCAGGGCCGAAGCCGGCTTCAGCTCTTTCAGTATTTTTCTTAAAAAAAACAATGTTCGGACGGTAGAAAAAAAACGGGTACTGTTTTTGAAGTCAAAGGGAGGTAGATGCAATATTACATTTTTAGGTACGGGGTAAAAAATTTCTCTATTGAAACCATAAAGCACCAAATGAATTTCCATCTCTTCTCTGGCGGCAAAATACGCTACCACCTCCAGCATTACACGCTCCATCCCTCCGGCCTGCAAGCAGTGCGTCACAAAACATACTCTTTTCATTGAAAGTTACCTGATTCTTCTTCCATTATTGCCCCTTTGATCGCTTCAAAAAGCTTAACTGAACCCGAATAGTTCAAATGATTCTCGCTCAACCAATCTGCCCGGGAGTTGAGCAATGGCCCTGCAATGTCACGCCGATTTAGGTTAACAACCTTAAACTTAACACCGGAGTCAAATCCAACATATACATCATCGCAATTATTCTGCTTCCAACTCCAGCAAGGCATTTCAAAAGCAAGAAATTTGATACCACGGTCGGCACATTGTTGGGCTATTGGCTTCAAAAAAGCGTAACCTTTGCTCTGATAGTCTGTTGCGCAGTTGGGGTTGGAGGAATTTTCGAACACAGTTCCGTCAGCAACAGTGCGCTCTAGTATGAGCTGCCCGGCCACGACTGAAGAGTTTCGGTGATCCGAAGACAAGAGTTTCTTAAAATTCTCTATAAAAAGCCACCGAAATTTAAACAGGGGGAGCTCCGCCAATTTGAAACGCCACAAACCATAGTAATTCTCAATTATTGGATTGACTACGTACTCCCTGTTGTAGTTAATATGACAACTACTCAAAAAGAACAGTACAAACTCCGGCCGATTATTCCTTGCGAGGTAGTGCTCTAACTGAATGTAATTAGACTCGATAGATGACCCTGCCAGGGAGAAGTTATACGCAGCTCCTAAAGAGTCGGACAGCATTTGCGTATTTACCCCATCGAGCGCTGTGCTATTACCCAAAACAAGGATTTCAAATGATTCGTCAGTAAAATTAACTGACTCGTCAGTCTTCCGAAATTCAGCATCTACCTTGCTAAGGGCAAACAAGTACAGCGCATTTACAGCCAAAAAGGCGATCAGAAGGAAGGCTAGAAAGACTCCAAATTTTCTCATCAGAATTGGAAGTAGATAAAGCTCTGTTTCGAAAACTCGCCAAACAGGCAAATCAGTATCAAAAGAGCAAGGGAAGTCAGAAAAGCGGCTCTTTCGCCAGACTTGATCACCTCATTTTTTCTATAGAGGTAAATCCAGCTAAAGAAGAAGAAAGCTGAAAATGAAAAGACTAGTGTGATGATCTGATTGTTCGGAATTACCAGAAGGCGCCCACCGGTCGATGAAAAGACTCCTTTAATGTAGCCCACCGCACCGAGAACCGATTCCGACCTAAAAAACACCCAGGCTAATGTCACCACTGAAAATGTCAAGGCCACTTTGAGCGTATCGATAACCCCAGGCAAAAGCTTCGTTCCGGAGACAAGATCGGCTTTGTATTTTGAATTTGAATTAAGCACAAACGAGGGGATAAACAATAATGCGTGAATTCCTCCCCATGCCAGAAATGTCCAGTTCGCTCCGTGCCAAAGCCCGCTGGTCAAAAACACGACGAAAACATTCCTGATGGCCACCGAACTTCTTACTCTCGATCCCCCCAACGGATAGTAAACATAGTCCCGGAACCATGTAGATAGTGAAATATGCCATCTTCGCCAAAACTCTCCTATGTTCCTTGACAAGTAAGGGAAATTAAAATTACTCATCAGGTCGATGCCAAACAGCTTTGCGGTGCCTATTGCAATGTCGGAATAACCGCTGAAGTCACCATATATTTGGAATGAAAAAGCTATGGCGGCAACAATCAGCGAAAGCGAGTTGTACTCCTCATGCGATCCATACACTTCACTTACCATACCTGCCAGCGCATCAGCAATCACCACTTTTTTAAAGAAGCCCCATAGTATTTGCTCAATCCCCTCAATAGCCTTTGCTGAACTAAAGGTTCTTCTTTTCTCAATTTGTGGCAGGAGATTGGACGCCCTCTCTATAGGGCCAGCCACCAGCTGCGGGAAGAACGATACAAAGGCGGCAAAGTTGACAAAATTCGTTGTTGGCTTTAGTCGTTCGTAATAAATGTCCAATGAGTAGGACATGGTTTGAAAGGTGTAAAAGGAAATGCCAACTGGCAGCACAATATTCATTGTCCAGGGGTCCATATAGATGCCCATCTGGCTAAATAGTTCAATCCATGAGCCGACAAAAAAATTGTAGTACTTAAAAAAGCCCAGTAAACCAAGATTGAATACCATGCTGAAAGTGAGCCAGATCTTTTTGGTTTTCTGTAGTGGGGCAGCATCGATCCGAATCCCCGAGATGAAGTCAACAACTGTGCTCAGAAATATGAGCGAAAGGAATCTCCAGTCCCACCAGCCATAAAAAACATAGCTGGTCACCAGCAACAGCACGTTCTGAATTCGCAGACTTTTTCCACATACGAACCAGTAAAGAAGAAAAACCACTGGAAGGAACAGAAGAAACTCTACTGAATTAAATAGCATATCACTTTTACTGCCCTGTCAAGACCTTTGTTTTGACTGTCTGAAGATGTATTCTGAACAACATTCTATAGAAGCTCACGACACAGTTAAACAATACTTGAAAATCCAATAATCAAAATATTAGTCGATTAACGTGATTAACCTTATTAAAACCAAACTATTCTGGAACCTCGCCCATAACGGCGTTTAAATATTCAGTCAGCTTCACTGCTCCTCTACCATTTACATGCGAATTGTCATGAAAATCGTCATACTCAAAAGAAACCATTGTTAAGTCGATGACGTTTCTCTCACCGAATATTTTTACGTAGTCGCTTAAACACCCGCTTTTCGGATATGGAGGAATCAGAACAATTATTCTGCAGTTAGCCCGGGCTTCGAGTTTGCGAAATAGCGTGTTGATTCTTAACAACGAATTTCGATAGGATACAGGAAGCGGAACAAGGCAGTTATCGAACTTGTTCTTAAACGCTTCCAATGAATCTTTATCTGCCTTGGCGTTCACATGGCTGATAGACTTTTCCAATGGTTTCCATCCGAACTTCTGCGTGGCGTTTGGCCCAAAATGGGTAATATCACGGACAACCCTTGCGGCAATAGCTGGCCAGCGCTCAAGCGGGTAGTCAGAAAGATTTGCGTAGCGGTATCTGATTAATGTTTCTGAAAAATACCACCATTGCCCATATCCGCTGCTGATCTCGTTCGCCTCCTGAAGATCCAAATATATAGTCCGTCTATCCAGCAAATGATGCTCGTTAAGCTTCATGAGGACGCCGACCGATGCAAAAGCAAATTGCCCCCCTTCAGCCAATATGGTTGATTCCTCGCTTAACAGGGAGTCGATGATGCTCCATTTCAGCTTAGAGCTGCCAATGAAAATGTTCTCTTTTACTTCTCCACTCTCTAAAGCTTGCACCAGATAGTTATTGCTTATTCTGTCGTATCCATAGAAATCGATGAGCAACAGGACTGTGGCGAAAAGGAAAAAAAACATCCCGAACTTTAATATTTCCCTCAGGAGAACGCTCAAATTATTTAAAATTGAAAATAGATGAAATCAGATCCGGATCTGGTAGAATGTGAAATAATGGAAAAGACCAAAACAGCGTACGAAAAGTATCTTAACGCTCTATAGCCTATCATATCATAATCTATCCTCTTAAAAAAGAAAACCAGCAACTCAATCATTAAAAAGAAGGCGACGTACTTGAATGAGGAGAGGTAGTCGGCCGTAAAATGGAGGGACAGATGTCTTACATAATCAAATGCTTTCGCCAAACTCTCCGATCTAAAAAAAATCCAGGCAAAGCAAACGATGAGGAAAGTCCATGCTGTTTTTAATGGCATCAGAAAATATGAGTTTTTACCCCTTATTAGCCCTACTTTCTTCTGCTTTAAGTAGAAGGATGGGATGAAGTATAGGGCATGTAAAGCCCCCCATACCACAAAAGTCCAGTTGGCGCCATGCCAAAGTCCACTGACCAGAAACACAACAAAAACATTTCTTACGGCCATTTTTGTCGCCACCCTTGACCCTCCCAACGGGTAATAAACATAGTCCCTGAACCAGGTAGAAAGTGAAATATGCCACTTTCTCCAAAATTCAGCTATCGAAGACGAAAAATAAGGGAAGTTAAAGTTCACCATTAGCTTTATACCAAACAGCTTTGCCACACCAATGGCTATGTCGGAATAACCACTAAAGTCGCAGTAAATCTGAAGTGCAAAGAACAACGCACCCAAAACAAGCGTTCCCCCAGCAAAAGCTGGGTAGTTAGCGAATATTTCATTTACAGGGCCTGACAATGAATCGGCAATCACCACTTTCTTAAACAGCCCGAAAAGAATTTGCCTCAATCCCTCCACCCCACTTCGATGGTCCCACTTCCTTGCGTTCTCAATTTGGGGCAAAAGATTGGAGGCTCTCTCAATGGGGCCAGCCACCAGCTGCGGGAAGAACGATACAAAGGCGGCAAAATTGATAAAATTCGTTGTAGGTTTTAGTCGTTCGTAATAAATGTCCAATGAGTAGGACATGGTTTGAAA